>Ga0160472_100113_pt1 | contig 128198 bp, 114 predicted proteins | sample HID1973M_E11MG_FD_108267 | JGI IMG/M metagenome (GOLD analysis project Ga0160472, IMG submission 108267) | Enriched mosquito-associated microbial communities from UW Madison campus, WI, USA - HID1973M_E11 MG | ecosystem: Host-associated > Arthropoda: Insects > Digestive system > Unclassified ... | reverse complement strand
GGACGTGCCCATGTAATGGAAAATGGGCTTGCCGCCGATCGAAAAGCGCGAAGTGCCATCCGGCATCAGGCCCTTGCCCTGCGTGGACCGAATCGCCTGGCACAGGTTGGTCTTGCGCGACAGGCAGAACTTGCACTGGCGGCATTCGGGCGTATAGAGGGGGATGACGTGATCGCCGGGCCTGAGCGAGGTGACGCCCGGGCCGACGTCGGTCACGACGCCCGCGCCCTCGTGGCCGAGGATGGCGGGAAAGATGCCTTCGGGGTCGGCGCCCGAGAGCGTGTAGTAGTCGGTATGGCAGATGCCGGTGGCCTTGATCTCGACCAGCACCTCGCCGGCACGGGGGCCCTCCAGATCGACTTCCTCGATGGTCAGCGGGGCGCCGGCTTTCCAGGCGATGGCGGCTTTGGTCTTCATTGGGGGCTCCTTGTGGCGGGGTGTGGCGAGGTTGCCATACTGCCACATCGCGGGGAGGCGCGCGAACCGCTCGCGCGACGCCCCGCTGTGCCCGGGCGCGATCAGTCGGAGCCGTACTTCGGCGAGCGCGGGCCGTAGGGCAGGCCGCCCGGCTGGCCGGCGGACAGCAGCCGGTTGCTGGTCATGCCTGCCACGCTGTGCCCGGTCTCGGCCAGCGTGTTGACGACCTGGTTGACCGCCGCCGTGACGAGCAAGCCGATCAGCCCGCCGCCACTGGCACCGCCGTCATTGGCCGCCGATGCCTCGCCCGTCCACAGCGTCTTGCCGGTGCGCAGGTCCACCAGTTTCGCCTTCGCGCGAACCACGGTGGTGCTGCTCACCACCACGTACTTGGTGCCGTACTCCGTCACGGTGATATAGAGCGCGCTATCGGCGCCGAAGATCTCGCGCAGCTTTTCCGGTGCCACGGCGTGGATTTCGCCGGGCACGGTCAGGCCGTTCTGGCGGAAGGTCTCGTCGACCAGCGTCACCGGCAGCACGTAGTAGCCGGACTCGGCGAGCGGACGGGTGGCCTGCGACAGCATGCTGTAGGTCGCCCTGGCGTCGGGCGACTCGTTCAGCGGCGGCAGCACCAGGATCGACTTCGGCCTGCTCTCGCGAAACGCGGAATAATCCGTCTGCTTCGCGGGCACGGCGCAGCCGGTCGCCAGCACGGTGGCGGCAGTCAGCAGCAGGCTGCGGCTCAGTACTTTCTTCATGGCTTGTCCTTGCTGGCGGGCCCGGCGGGCTTCTTCACGTTCTTCATCAGGAAATCGACATAGCCGGCCGACTCGGGGAAGAGCGCCTTTTCCGTCTGGAACTCCCTGACCATCATGTCGTCCTTGCCCAGGTCCGCGTACAGCAGGCCGAGGTGGGCGTGGAAGCCGGGCGGCGGCGTGGCGCCGGACGCGGTGATCTTCTGCAGGTCGGCTTCCAGCACGGCGAGCTGCGCGGCGCGCGGTTCGCCCTTGAAGTACTGGTAGACCTGCGGCTGGTAGCCCTCCCACTGGTAGAGGGACTTCTGCGGGGCGGCGCAGCCGGTCAGCAGCGCGCCGGCCACGATGACGGGCACGAGCAGCAGGCGGGAACGAATCGGTCTTGTCACGATAACGCTCCGCCGTCAGCGCTGGGCCGGGTTCCAGGCCCCGCTCTCGACGCCGTTCACGAGGTTGGTGACCGCCTCGCGCATGGCGAGGTCGAGCACCTTGCCGTTGAGGGTGGAGTCATAGCTGGAGGTGCCGCCGAAGCCGACCACCTCGCGGCTCGACAGCGCGTACTCGCCGGCGCCTGCCGCCGAGAAGACAACTTCCGACGTGGCGATATTGACCACGTTCAGGGCTACCTTGGCGTAGGCCACCTGCTGCTTGCCGCGGCCGAGGATGCCGAAGAGCTGCATGTCGCCGGTTTCCTTGCGGCCGAACTCGGTCACGTCGCCGGTGATCACGTAGTCCGCGCCTTTCAGGCGCTGGCTCTGGTTCTTGATCGTCGCCTCGCGCCTGATCTCGTCCATGTTGTCGCGGTCGAGCACGCTGAAGCGGCCGGTCTGCTGCAGATGGGTGATCAGGATGGTCTTGGCCTGGCCGCCGAGGCGGTCGATGCCGTCGGAGAACACACCGCGCATGTAGCTGGAGCGGTTGTCGAACTTGCCTACCGCGATCGGTGCGCGCACGCCCGCGTAGGGGCGGCTGGCGCTCTCGACCTTCTGCACCGGCAGCGCGGTGGAGGTTTCGGTGGCGCACCCGGCCAGCAAGCCGAGCAGACCCGTGGCGGCAAGCGCAATGGCTGTCGCTTTCTTCATGGATTTTCTCCTTATGTTCTGGATTGGGCCCCCGCGGCGTCACTGCGTCCCGCACGGGAGACGGGACGCTGGCGCATCCGTCAGGTGCGTTACGGGGTGGGCAGGTCGGGGAGGGGTGCCGCAGGAAGGCCGGACAGCGTCCGGCAGCACTAAATATAACGGCGGGCGGCTGTCGGCGCGCGAGGGGCGGCTAACACCGGTCCGGAAACGTCAGGCAAGTGACGTGAAATTGATACAGATCAATTGGGGCTGCCGTGCGAGGCCACCGCGTTGTGCGCTTCGCTGCGCGCCGGGCCGCCCTCGTGCCGCTGGCCGAGCCACCAGCCGAGCGCTGCCCAGACCAGGGCCAGCACGGCGCCGGCCAGTGCCACGGTGGCGGGATGGCCGGACAGGGCGTCGATGGCGGTCTTGACCCACGCACTGACGGCGTCGCCGGCGCGATAGATGGTGGTGTCGATGACGTTCTTGGCCTTGTACTTGGTCTCGGGGTCCACCACCGTGAACAGCATCTCGCGACCCGGCCGGATCAGCGCATACTCGCCTACCCGCCGCAGGATCATCACGCCGGCCAGCACGCCGAACACCGGCCAGATGGCCAGCACCACGAAGCCGGCGGCCACCGCCACCGGCACCGACACCAGCAGCGCCGTCACGCCGTAGCGCCGCGCCACGCGGCCGGCGAAGAGCAGTTGCACGACGATGGTCAGGCCCTGCACGGTGGCGTCGATCAGGCTGAACACCTGCGTCTGGCGCGCGCGCTCGGGGAAGGCCTCCGCCACCAGTCGCGCCTGCTCGAAATAGAGGAAGGTGCTTGACGTGGCCAGCAGGATCACGAAGAGGCCCACGCCGAGCAGGTAGCGCGAGCGGGCGATCAGCACGAGCCCCGCCCACAGGCCGCCGCCCACGGGCTTCGCCGGATCGACGTCCGCGCTTTGCCCGACCTCCGCCGCCGCCGCGCCTGCCCCGGCACGACGCCGCCATCCGAACAGCCAGCCCACCCCCGGCAGCGTGGCCGCCAGCAGGCCCGCCGACACGATCATCAGTCCGGTCAGCCCGATCGGCTCCACCAGCCACGCGCCCAGCATCGGCCCCGCCAGCCCGCCCGCGCTGGCGCCGGCCGCCATCAGCGCGAACAGTCGCCGCGCCTGCTCGGGACGGAACACGTCGGCCATCAGGCTCCACGCCACCGAGACCACGAACAGGTTGAAGACCGACAGCCACACGTAGAACGTCCGCGCCAGCCATACGTTGTCCGGCGCGGCGCGCGTGGCGAAGGCGAAGGCCAGCAGGTTGGCGATGAAGAACGCGTAGACCCACGGCACGAAGCGCCGGCGCGGCAGCCACGCGCACACCGCGCCGTAGATCGGGATGGCCACCAGCATGACGACGAAGGTGGCCGTAAACAGCCATTGCAGGTTCTTCACGCCGCCGGCGATGCCCATCGTCTCGCGTACCGGGCGCAGCATGAAGTAGCTGGCGAACAGGCAGAAGAAGAACAGGAAGCCGGCCGCCACCGCACCGGACTCGCCGGGCTGCACGCCGAGACTTTGCCTGAGGCGGGTGAGCGGGGTGCCTGTCGTGGGGTTGGCCATCGTCATCGAGGTCAGGCCAGCGCGGTGGCGATGCGGGCGCGTTCGCGGTCGTCCGGCATCCGGCCCAGCGCGGCGCCGAGGTTGTCTGCCATATTGGCCGGCTTGGAGGTGGCCGGGATGGCGGCGGTCACGGCGGGGTGGCTGACCACGAACTTGAGGAAGAGCTGGCCCCAGCTGGTGCAGTCGATCTCTCCCGCCCACGCCGGCAGCGGCTTGTTCTTGACGGCGGCGAACAGCCGGCCGTCCTGGAAGGGCCGGTTGATCAGTACCGCCACGCCGCGGTCCTGGCACAGCGGGAGCAGTTCGCGCTCGGCATTGCGCTCGGCGATCGAATAGTTGACCTGGACGAAGTCCACCTTCTCGGCGCGCACGATGCGGGCGAGTTGGTCGTGCGCGTCCTCGCGGTAGTGGGTGATGCCGAGGTAGCGGATGGCGCCCTGTTCCTTGAGCTGGCGCAGCCAGCGCAGGTTGTTTTGCCAGTCGACGAGGTTATGGACCTGCAACAGGTCGACCGTGGCCGTATGCAGGTCGTCGCGCGAGCGGCGCCACTGGGCCTCGGCGCCCGCGCCGGCCGCGGCGGAGATCTTGGTGGCAAGGAAGACCGTGCCGCGCCCGCCGGCTGCCCGCAGCAGGTCGCCGCTGACGGCTTCGGCGCGGCCGTAGCTGGGGGCGGTGTCGAGCACGGCGCCGCTCGTGCGCAGCAGCATCGCCATGACTTCGGTCAGCTGTGCGCGGTCGTCGGCCCCCTCGCCCACATCGAAGGTGCGGGACGTGCCGAGACCGATGACGGGGAGTTTCTCGCGCGTGCCCGGGATGGTGCGGCGCATGGGGGCCTCGATGGTGGCGGCGCGGGCGATGGGGCTGGCGCCCAGCAGCAGCAGGAAGGTGCGACGGTCGATCGGCATGGGTCCATCCGGAAGGGCGGTGCCGCAAGGGGCTGTTCCTGACCTTAGGCGCCAGGGGATGGCTTGTAAACCGTTGCTTACCCGTGGATTGCGGACGCCCCCATGCACCGCGGTCGTGGCGGTCGGGGGAGGGGCCGGACTGCAGATGCCGTCCGGCTCCCGGACGATCGGCTGGAAAGGGGGCGATTCACGCCCCCCCACGCACCCTGTTCAGGCGCCTGAGATCGCCGACGCGGGCGAGGGCCCGGTCGGGGAAATCAACGGTCGCCGGTCGTGAAGCTCCAGCTCTTGTCGACCGGTGCGCCGTTGTTGGTGCCGACGAGGCGCGCCGTGTAGGTCGCCTGCGGCTGCAGCGGTGTGTCGGGGATCAGGGCCACGAAGTTGGGCTTGATCAGCTTGTTGGGGTCGCTTCCCGCCGTGAGCAGCGTGGCCGGCACCGCATGGCCGAGCAGGGTGAGCGTGAAGCTGGTCACCGCCAGCGTCTGTCCGGCACGCACCATGGCGACGACCGGACGGCCCAGCGGGTTGGTCATCATTTCGCGTCCCGCGACCGGGGTGGGGCCGAACGGCGTGTACATCCCGAACATGCCCTTCTGCCCGTCGCAGGGCAGGGTGGCCACGTCGCGGCCGCCCAGCAGTTGAGCCGACTGGTTGGCCGGTATGCCGAAGTCGAGCACCATGGCTTCCGGCGAGGAGCCGTCCAGCATCAACATGCCGCCGAGGCCGACGTCGCGGTAGCCCGAGAGCAGCAACTGCGGGCCATAGGCCGTCGCCATGGCATACCGGACGCCCAGATAGATGGAATGCCATTTGCCGACCAACTCCCTCACCGAGCTTGCCGGATAGCCCTGGCGGGCGGCGCGGTCCAATGGTGTCTGGCCGGTGAAGGCAGGGAGATTCTGGTCTTCCGCGTCGTTCATGTCGGCGGGCGTCAGGTTGCCCGAGCCGACGTTGAGCGACAGGTAGCGTGCGTGCGCGTTGGCGGATTCGTCGAGGTCCTGGCTCTGGCGCACGGCGCCGAAGCCGCAGGCCAGGCGCTGCTCGTTGAGGAAGTTCAGGGCGTTGGCAAAGTCGGGATCGTCGTACTGCGCCGGTTCGGCGGTGGTGACGAGGGTCGAGGGGGCATCCCCGTTGTTGCCGCCGCCATTTCCGCCGTTGCCACCGTTGCCGCCGTTGGTCCCGCCGTCGCCGCCGCCGGTCCCGTTACCCGCACCATCGCCGCCCCCGCCGCAAGCCGCCAGCAGCGCGCACAGCGCCATGCCCGCCAGCATCGTCTTCCTTGCCATCTCGATCTCCACGTTCCGTGACTGAAATGCGCGCAACGGCAAGCGCGGCGCGCCTGGCCCATGCGGGCCGAGTACATCCGATGTCCGATTATTCGCAGCGGCGCGTGCGCGGATTGGCGCAGCAGTGCAAGGGAAGTGGCGCTGTTCGGGCTCAATGGCCGCGCGCCACGCGCCGTATCGGCGCGGTACCGCGATATCCCAGTTCGAGCGGGCGCGGCGGGTGGGAGATGGTGCTGGCGGGGGAGTGGTATGCCAGTCTGTCGGCGGAATCGCTGGCGGATCGTGACAGGTTGGCGGGGCTTCCGGAGGTGGGCGAGGTGGACGGCGGATTGCCGGGTCAGCCCGGAGGGGGCTGTAGTTGCCGGGGACGCGGGCTAGCCCCTCACTCGCAATACGGCCGCTCCCGACACTCTCCCGCTACGCAAGTCGTCCAGCGCTTCATTCGCCCGCTCAAGCGGGTACGCGGTCGTATGTGTGCGCAGCGTGGTCTGCGCCGCCAGCCGCATCAGGTCTTCCCCGTCCGCGCGTGTCAGGTTGGCAACGGACACGATCTGCCGCTCTTCCCACAGCGATTTGTACGGAAACGAGGGGATGTCCGACATATGGATCCCCCCGCACACCACCACGCCACCCTTGTCCACCGCCTGCAGGGCCTGCGGCACCAGCGCCCCCACCGGGGCGAAGATCAGCGCGGCGTCCAGCCTGACCGGCGACGGTCCGTCGCTGGGGCCGGCCCAGGTGGCGCCGGTCTCCTGCGCAAGACGCTCGGCAGCCGTGTCGCCGCGCCTGGTGAAGGCGTAGACCTCGCGGTCCTGCGCGGCGGCGATCTGCGCCACGAGATGGGCCGCGGCGCCGAAGCCGTAGATGCCGATGCGGCGGGCGTCGCCGGCCTTGCGCAGCGTGCGATAGCCAATCAGGCCGGCGCACAGCAGCGGCGCGGCGTGTTCGTCGTCGTACTGGTCGGGGATGGGAAAGCAGTAGCGCGCATCGGCCACGAGATATTCGGCGTAGCCGCCGTCGCGCGTGTAGCCGGTGAAGACGGGGGTGTCGCAGAGGTTTTCCCGGTCGGTCGAGCAGTAGTAGCAATGCCCGCAGGTCTGCCCGAGCCAGGGTACGCCGACCCGGTCGCCGGGCCACAGGCCCTGGACCAGCGGGCCGCAGGCATCCACCACGCCCACGACCTCGTGGCCCGGGACGAGCGCCGGCTTGGGGTTGGGCAGTTCGCCGTCGACGATGTGCAGATCGGTGCGGCATACGCCACAAGCGCTGACGGCGATGCGGACTTCGGTCGGGCCAGGCTCGGGCAGCGCTATGTTTTGCAGGGTCAGCGTGGGCTGCGTGCCGTCGAAAACCATTGCTCGCATCGTCTGGGTCATCGCCTGCTCCATCCGGATTCGTCGTGTGGATGTGCATTGTCACGCGGATCGGGGGAGGGGTGTGTGCAGAATCCGGCCGGATTTGTGGGCTGACCGGCATCGGTGCGGCGCGTTGATGCGTATCAATCGCATGGGCCGCCGGCTTCATAGACTCCACTACGCCAGTACGCGTCGCTCGCCAGCGACCCGCACGATAACGACAGGAGGGGACAGTCATGGAACTGCAATTCCTCGGCGCCACCGATACGGTGACCGGCTCGAAATACCTGCTCGACACCGGCCAGAGCCGGATCCTGGTGGATTGCGGGATGTTCCAGGGATACAAGTCCCTGCGGCTGCGCAACTGGGACCCGCTGCCGGTGGACCCGGCCAGCCTCGATGCCGTGGTGCTGACGCACGCGCACATCGACCACAGCGGCTACCTGCCGCTGCTGGTGCGCAACGGATTCCGCGGGCCGGTGTACTGCACGATGGGCACGTCGCAGCTCTGCGGCATCCTGCTGCCCGACAGCGCGGCGCTGGCCGAGGAAGACGCCGCCTACGCCAACCGCAAGGGCTTTTCCCGTCACCATCCGGCGTTGCCGCTATACACCGGCGCCGACGCCGCCCGGGCGCTGCGCCGGCTGGAGCCGGTGCATTACGACACCCGCTTCCCGGTGGCGCCCGGCGTGGAGGGCGAGTTTCATCCGGCCGGCCACATCATAGGCTCGGCCTCCGTCACGCTCCTCGCAGGCGGTCAGCGCCTCGTCTTCTCGGGCGACCTGGGCCGGCAGCAGGACCTTGTCATGCGGGCGCCGGACTTCGTGCGGCAGGCAGATTGCCTGCTGGTGGAATCCACCTACGGCGACCGGCTGCATCCGGCCGAAGACCCGATCGACCTGCTGGGCGAGATCGTCAGCCGCACGCTGGGGCGCGGCGGCAGCCTGATCATTCCGGCCTTCGCGGTGGGGCGCACGCAACTGCTGTTGTACTGCCTGTACCGGCTGCGGGAAGAGAAGCGGATTCCCGACGTCCCGGTCTACCTGAACAGCCCGATGGCGATCGACGCCACGCGCATCTTCGCCCTGCATCCCGACGAGTTGCGCATCGACCGCGCCGCCTGCACTGCGGCCTGCACGCTGGCGACGCCCGTGCAGAGCGCCGAACAGTCGATCTGGCTCAACTCGGACCATGCCTGCAAGATCATCCTGGCCGGCAGCGGCATGGCCACGGGCGGACGGGTGTTGCACCACCTGGCCAGCTACGGCACGGACCCGCGCAGCACCATCCTGCTGTCGGGCTACCAGGCGGCCGGCACGCGCGGTGCGGCGCTGGCGGCGGGCAAGCGCGAGCTTCGCGTGCATGGCAAGGACCTCACCATTCGCGCGTCCGTCGAGCAGATCAACAGCCTGTCGGCGCATGCCGATGCGAACGAACTGATGACCTGGCTGCGCGGCTTCCAGGCGCCGCCCCGGCGCACGTTCATCGTGCACGGGGAGCCGGAAGCGAGCGATGCCCTGCGCCAGCGCGTGGAGCGGGAACTGCACTGGCCGGTGACGATGCCGGAATACCAGCGCAAGTACCGGTTGGATTGATAGGCGGCTGACAGCGGGGCGAGGCGCCCGCGGTGTGTCGCTGGCGCAACTTCCTCATGCGGGGCTTGTGGATGCCCACCGGCCCCATGTACCGTGGAGGCATGCGGCCCCCGCCTCATTTTTTGGCCGCATCCCGCCGCCCCCACCCACGCAAGGCATGACCGACCCCTCCGCCCCCAGCGGCACCGCACGCGGCCGCCAGCCCTCCCTTTCCGCCGCCGCCTGCGCCATCGGCATTGCCGTCGTGGCGCTCGGCGTGCAATGGCTGCGGCGTTCCCGCCCGGCACCGGCATTGGCCGACGGTGGCCGCGCCGCGCCCGGCGAACCCCGGCTGGCGGGCATCATCCGCTCGTCGATGGAAGCCATCATTACCGTGGACGCCGGCCAGCACGTGGTGCTGTTCAACCCGATGGCCGAGCGGCTGTTCGGCTGGACCGCGGAGGAGGCGATCGGCCGTCCGCTGTCCGACTTCATCCCGGCGCGCTTCCGTTCGGCCCACGAGGCGCATGTGCGCCGCTTCGGCGTGACCGGGGTGTCGGAGCGGCAGATGGGGCAGCAGCGCACCCTCCATGCCCTGCGGCGCGACGGCAGCGAATTCCCCATCGAGGCCTCCATCTCGCAGACGGTCGATCATGAAGGCAAGCTTTTCACCGTGATGCTGCGCGACACCACCGAGCGCGTGCGGGCGGAGGAAGCGCTGCGCCGCTCGCGTGAGGAGTTGCAGCAACTATCCGACAGCATCCTCGCCGCCCGCGAGGAAGAGAAGCGCCGCATCGCCCGCGAACTGCACGACGACCTCGGCCAGCGCCTGAGCGCGCTCAAGATGGACATGGCGATGCTCGGCACCGACGTGAAGGAAGGCCGTCCGGTGGAAGAGGTGCTGGAGGAAATCGAGTCCATGAACGGCGTGATCGACGAGACCGTGGCATCGGTGCGCCGCATCGCGAGCGACCTGCGCCCGGCCCTGCTCGACGAACTGGGCATGCTGCCGGCCATCGAATGGCTGGCCAACGACTTCGCCGGCCGCTACGGCCTAGCCGTGACGGTGGAGGGCGAGGATGCCGAGGTGCCGGAACAGACCGCCATCGCGGTGTTCCGCATCGCACAGGAGGCGCTGAACAACGTCGTCCGGCACGCGCAGGCCAGGGCCGTCCGGATCCACCTCGGCTGCGAGGACGGACAGATCGACCTGCAGGTGCAGGACGACGGGGTGGGCTGGACGGGTCTGGACAGGCAGGCCATCGCGAACGCCAATGGCAATGCCCGCCGCCATTCGCTCGGCCTGCTCGGCATTCGCGAGCGCACCCGCCTGCTGGGCGGCTCGGTCGTCATCGACACCGCACCCGGCCGGGGCTTCCGCCTGCACGTGCGCATACCCGGCGATACGGAAGCAAGGAGGCCGGCATGACGCGCGTGATGATCGCCGACGACCACGCCGTGGTGCGCGACGGGCTGCGTCACATCCTCGAACGTGCCGGCAAGTTCGAAGTGGTCGGCGAAGCGGCCGACGGCACGCAGGTCATGGGCCTGGTACGCGACTGCGCGCCGCAGGTCCTGCTGCTCGATCTCTCCATGCCGGGCCGCAGCGGCCTCGAACTGATCCGGCTGCTGCGCGATGAACATCCCGCGCTGCGCATCCTCGTGCTGACCATGCACGCCGAGGAGCAATATATCGTGCGCGCCTTCCAGGCGGGCGCGGCGGGCTACCTGACCAAGGAGAGCGCCGCCACGGAACTGGTGTCGGCGGTGGCGCAGGTGGCCGGCGGCGGCACCTACGTCAGCCAGAGCATCGCGGGCAAGCTCGCCTCCAGCCTGCAGGAGCGGCATGGCGACGCGCCGCACCTGAGCCTGTCGGACCGGGAACTGGAGGTCTACCGCCGTCTCGTGCTGGGCGAGCCGCTGACCACCATCGCCACCGCGCTATGCGTGAGCGCGAAGACGGTCAGCACCTACAAGATGCGGCTGATGGAGAAGATGCAGTTGCCGAACGAGGCGGCGCTGGTGCGGTATGCACTGCGCCACCACCTGTTTGGTGACGATGACATCTGAGGCGCGCCTCAGACCACCGTAGCCAGCCCCAGCGTCATCAGCAACGCCACCACCGAGATGAGGGTCTCGGCGACCGTCCACGTCTTGAACGTCTGGGCGACGGTCATGTTGAAGTACTCCTTCACCAGCCAGAAGCCGCCGTCGTTCACGTGCGACAGGATCAGCGAGCCGGCGCCGGTGGTCAGCACCAGCAGCTCGGGCCGGGTGCCCGGCACGCTTGCGGCGATGGGGGCGACGATGCTCGCGGCCGTCGTCATGGCAACCGTGGCCGAGCCGGTGGCGATGCGGATCATCACGGCCACCAGCCAGCCGAGCAGCAGGACCGACACGTGCGCGTTGGTGGCCACGTCGACGATGGCGTTCGACACGCCCGAGTCGCGCAGGATGCGCCCGAAGCCGCCGCCACCGCCCACCACCAGCAGGATGATGGCGGTCGGCGCCACGCACTCGTTGGTGAACTTGAGGATGGACTCGCGGCTGAAGCCGCGCGCCTTGCCGAACGTGAAGAAGCTCACCAGCACGGCGATCAGCAGCGCCATCACCGAGTTGCCGATCAGCTTGAGGAAGTCGTTGGCGAAGGTCTTCGGCGTGGTGATCAGGTCCGCCCACGAGCCGATCAGCATCAGGATCACCGGCAGCAGGATGGTGAATACCGTGATGCCGAAGCCCGGCAGCTGGCGCGAGGCGCGCACGCCTTCGTCTTCTTCCGTGAACTGCTCGGCCAGCGGATTGACGTCGGGCAACTTGACGTAGCGGTCCATCAGCTTCGCGAACAGCGGGCCGGCGATGATCGCGGTCGGCACGCCGACGATCAGCGCATACAGGATGGTCCTGCCGATGTCGGCGCCATATGCCTGCACCGCCAGCAGCGCGGCCGGGTGCGGCGGGATCAGGCCGTGCACGACCGACAAGCCCGCCACCATCGGGATGCCCACCAGCACCATCGACGTGCCGGTACGCTTGGCCACGTTGAAGGCGATGGGAATCAGCAGCACGAAGCCCACTTCGAAGAACACCGGCAAGCCGACGATGAAGGCGATGGTGACCATCGCCCAGTGCACGTTCTTCTCGCCGAAGAAGTCGATCAGCGTGCGCGCGATGCGCTCGGCGCCGCCCGACTCGGCCATCATCTTGCCGAGCATGGTGCCCAGCCCCACCACCAGCGCGATATGCCCGAGCGTGCCGCCCACGCCGGCCTCGAACGACTTGATGATGTCGCCCATCGGCATGCCCACGGCAAAGCCGAGCGCGACCGAGACGACCACCAGGGTGATGAAGGGATTGAGCTTGAATTTTGCGATCAGCACCACGAGGGCGACGACGGCGAGGAATGCGTAGAGCAGCAGAGTGGTTCCGGTGACGGCACCCATGTTGTTGTCTCCTTTTCGCGGGGCCGCCCGATCAGGGGGCCGTCCGCTTCCGCTGTAAAAAGGCCGCCCGCTGTCGGATGAGCGGGCGGCTGGTTGGCGCTTGCGAAGCCTTGCGGGCCCTGGCTCAGGCCGCCGGCTTCCTGTATGCGATGCAGTCGACCTCGACCTTGCAGTCCACCACCATGCTCGACTGCACGCAGGCGCGGGCCGGCGGGTTGGCGCCGAAATATTCCTTGAAGATCCGGTTGAACGAGGCGAAGTCGCGGGCGTCGTCGAGCCACACGCCGCAGCGCACCACGTGCTCGGTGCCGTAGCCGGCTTCCTTGAGGATCGCCAGCACGTTGCGGATGGCCTGGTGGGTCTGCGGCACGATGCCGCCGTCGATCACTTCGCCGTCGACCATCGGCACCTGGCCGGAGATGTACAGCCAGCCGTCGGCCTCGACCGCGCGCGCGAAGGGCATGTGCTGGCCGCCGGTACCGGTGCCGCCTTCGACGCCGTATCGCTTGATATCCATATGGACTCCTGAAAAAGGTGAAACAAATGTGTTGGCTCCCCTCTCCCTTTGGGAGAGGGGTTGGGGGTGAGGGCGGCGCATCCAAAGGCGATATCGCCAGGTGAACCGCCTGCCCTCACCCCCGCCCCTCTCCCAAGGGGAGAGGGGAGAAAACCCGCTTCATCCCGACCGGCGCGCCGTACCACCGCGCGCCAGGAAGCGCCCGGCGCGCACGCCGGTAGGCTGGCGCTTCTGCCAGGAAAGTTCGCCGTTGACCCACACCGCCGCGATGCCTTCGGCGGGCTGCATCGGGTCGGTGAAGCTGGCGGCGTCGCGGATCGTGTTGGCGTCGAACAGGACGAGGTCGGCCCAGTACCCTTCGCGCACGAAGCCGCGCTCGGACAGGCCGAAGCGCTCGGCGGACAGGCCGGTCATCTTGTTGATGGCGACCGCCAGCGGGAAGAGCTCGCGGTCGCGCGCGTAGTGCCCCAGCACGCGCGGGAAGGCGCCCCACAGGCGCGGGTGCGGCAGCGGGTCGTTGGGCAGGCCGTCTGAGCCCACCACGGTGGCCGGATGGCTCAGGATGCGGTCGACGTCCGCGTCTTCCATGCAGTGGTAGACCGCGCCGGCCGGCATCAGGCGGCGCGTGGCCTCGTGCAGGTCGACATGCCATTCGGCGGCGATGTCGGCCAGCAGACGGCCGCCCATCTCCGGATGCGATTCCGACCACGTGACCATGATGTCGAAGTCGCTCGTCACCTGCTTGGGGTCGAGGGTGGAGGAACTGGCCGTGTACGGATAACAATCGCAGCCCACCGGCTGCCAGCGCTGCGCGGCGTCGAGGGTGTCGAGCACTTCGCCGCTGCGTCCCCAGTTGGGCACGCCGGCGCATTTCAGGTGCGAGATCACCACCGGCACGCGGGCATGGCGGCCGATGCGGAAGGCTTCCTCCATCGCGTCGAGGATCTCCGCGAACTCGCTGCGCAGGTGGGTGGCGTAGAGTGCGCCGGCCTCGGCAAGCGGCTCGGCCAGCAGGAGCACCTCGGTGGTGGGCGCGTGGAAGGCGTTGGCGTAGGCCAGTCCGGTGGACAGGCCGAGCGCCCCGTGGTCGAGCGCTTCCTGCAGTTGCCGTCGCATGCCCGCGATTTCCTCCGCCGTGGCGGCGCGGTCGAGGCGGTCCATCTGGTTGCTGCGCAGCGCCGTGTGGCCGACCAGCGCGGCCACGTTGACGGCGGGTTGCGCGGCCTCCACGGCCTCCACGTAGGCGCGGAAGTCTGGATAGCGGAAGGCGTCGGCGTGGCCCAGCAGGTTCATCGGGTCGGGCGGATCGCCCCGCAGGCTGACCGGCGCGGCGCTGATGCCGCAGTTGCCGACGATCACGGTCGTCACGCCTTGCGAGATCTTGGGCGTCATCTCGGGCTGGCGCACGACGTTGGTGTCGTCGTGGGTATGCACGTCGATGAAGCCGGGCGACAGCACGAGCCCATGGCCTTCGATCACGGTGCTGGCGGAGTCGGGATCGATCGCGCCGGCCTCGTCGATGCGGGCGATGCGGCCGTGGCGCAGGGCCACGTCGGCCAGGCGCGCGGCGGCGCCTGAGCCGTCGAACAGCGTGACCATGCGGATGAGGGTGTCGAACAGGTGTGGCATGGATCAGTCTCCCAGCGGCTGGCGACGGTCCGGGCCGCCCTCAGTGTCGTCGCCCCGGTGGACGTCGAGTACGTACTTCAGCCTGCGCAACTTCTCCTGGCTCTGGTCCTGCTGCAGCAGCGCGCATTGCGTGGCCAGCACGTCCAGTACCAGCAGCATGGCGTAGCGCGACGCCGACGGCTTGAAGATGAAGTCGGTTTCCAGCGTGCGCACCGGCAGCAGCACATCGGCGCGCGCCGCCAGCGGCGAGCCGAGCGCCGTCACCGCCACGAGCTTCGCGCCGTATTCGCGCGCGATGTCGCAGCTCGCCAGCAGCTCGGGCACGTTGCCGGTGGCCGAAAACGCCAGCACCACGTCGTCGCGCGACAGCGTGGCGGACACCATCTTCTGCAGCAGCGCGTCCTGGTAGGTCGCCACCGGCTGGCCAAGACGGGCGAGCCGGTAGCGCGCCTCGTCGGCCAGGAAGGACGAACCGCCACCCATGCCAAAAGCGTAGACCATGCGTGCGCCGAGCAACAGGCGCGCCGCTTGCGTCACCCGCTCGGGATCGATGAGCTTGCGGTTGATCTCCAGCACGTCTATCACGTCCGCATGGATGCGATCCGTCAGCGTGGCGGGGGCGGGCGCCTCGGCCTGCGCCGGGTGCAGGAACCTCTGGCCGACGGCGGTGGCCTGGGCGAGCCGCAGCTTCAGGTCACGCACGTCGCGGCAGCCGATGGCCTTGGCGAAGCGCGTGACGCTGGCTTCGCTTACCGCCGCCTTGCGGGCCAGTTCGTTGATACTCGCGGCCGCCGCCCCGGCCAGGTCTTCCAGGATGACCTGTGCCACCTTCTGCTCGGCGAGGCGCAGCGCGGGGCCGCGTTCGGCAATGCGGGTGAGGATGTCGAAGGGGGCGGACATGACCGGCGTGGAGATGTTTGTTACTTTATAACAAGGATGAAATATCGTAATTTCAAGGCTATCATTACGTCAATCAGATTCTTGTGAGGAAGTCGTGGAGATGCGTGAGACAAAGTACCAAGGTGGTGTGGTCGATCCGCTGAACAAGGCGCTGGGCCGGCTCGAGGCCCCGCTGGACGACGATGAGGTCCGGCAGACCGGCTGGGAACTGCTGCGCGAGGACCTGAGCCTGCCGGCAGCCGTGCTGTACGAAGACCGCCTCGCCCACAACCTCGAATGGATGCGGCAGTTCATGGACAGCTACGGCGTGAAGCTCGCACCGCACGGCAAGACGACCATGGCGCCCAAGCTGTTTGCCCGCCAGATCGCGGCAGGCGCGTGGGGCATCACGCTCGCCACCGCGCACCAGACCGCCGCCGCCCATGCGCACGGCGTCAAGCGCGTGCTGATGGCCAACCAGCTCGTGGGCCGGCGCAACATGGAAATGATCGGCGACCTGCTGCAGGACCCCGATTTCGAGTTCTTCTCGCTGGTCGACTCGGCCGACCTGGTCGACCAGCTCGGCGCCTTCTTCCGCGAGCGCGGGCAGAAGCTGCAGGTCCTGCTGGAACTGGGCGTGGAGGGCGGCCGCACCGGCGTGCGCGATGCGGCGCAGCAGCAGGCCGTGCTCGACGCGCTGGCGCGCTGGCCCGATGCGCTGTCGCTGGCGGGCGTGGAGATCTACGAGGGTGTGCTGAATGAAGAGGCCGACATCCGCCGCTTCCTGCAGCGCACCGTGGCGGTCACGCGCGAACTCGCGGCGCAGGGCCGCTTTGGCCGCAGCCCGGTTATCCTGTCCGGCGCCGGTTCGGCCTGGTATGACGTGGTAGCCGAGGAATTTGCCCGCACCGACATCGGCGCGCCCATCGACATCGTGCTGCGCCCCGGCTGCTACCTGACGCACGACGTGGGCGTCTACCGCGCCGCGCAGGAGCGCATCCTCGCCAGCAACCCGGTGGCGCAGAAGATGCGCGAGGGCCTGCAGCCGGCGTTGCAGTTGTGGGCCTACGTGCAGTCGATCCCCGAACCGGACCGCGTCATCATCGGCATGGGCAAGCGCGACGCTGCCTTCGACGCCGGCATGCCTCTCCCCGCGCAGCAATACCGCCCCGGCACGCACGCCCCGGTGGCGGTGCCGGCGCACTGGAAGGTGACGGGCATGATGGACCAGCATGCCTACATGCAGATCGCGGCTGGCGACGACGTCCGCGTCGGCGATATGATTGCCTTCGACATCTCGCACCCGTGCCTGACGTTCGACAAGTGGCGCCACGTCCCCGTCCTGGACGGCGAACTGCGCGTCATCGACATCGTGCAGACCTTCTTCTGAAGAGGTGGCATGAGCACTGACATCCTGGCCTTCGGCGAGGCGCTGGTGGAGTTCAACCAGCAGCCTGACGACCCCAGCCGCTACCTGCAGGGCTTCGGCGGCGATACCTCCAACTTCTGCATCGCGGCGGCGCGGCAGGGCGCCACGGCCGGCTACATCAGTGCGGTCGGCGCGGATAGCTTCGGCGAACTGCTGCTGGCGCTGTGGACGCGCGAACGCGTGGACACGCGCCACGTGGCCGTCGATGCCGGCGCGCCCACCGGCGTGTACTTCGTGACCCACGACAGCCACGGCCACCGATTCGACTACCTGCGCGCGGGCTCCGCCGCGAGCCGCTACGCCCATGAGCAGTTGCCGCTGGCGGCCATCGCGCAGGCGCGCTACCTGCACCTATCGGGCGTCAGCCTGGCGATCAGCACCGCCGCCTGCGACAGCGGCCTTGCCGCGATGGAGCATGCGCGCAAGGCCGGCGTGCAGGTGACGCTCGACACCAACCTGCGCCTGCGGCTGTGGACGCTCGCCCGCGCCCGCGCCGTGATGCGCGAGGCCTTCACGCTGACCGACGTCTGCCTGCCGAGCTGGGACGACATCACCGTCCTGACCGGGCTGGACGACCGCGACGCCATCGTCGACCGCCTGCTCGGCTGCGGCATCCAGGTGATCGCGCTCAAGCTGGGCGAGGAGGGCGCCTACGTCGCCACGCCCGAGGCGCGCACGCTGGTGCCGCCGTTCGCGGTGCGCCCGGTCGATGCCACCGGCGCGGGCGACTGCTTCGGCGGAGCCTTCGTGGCGCGACTGGCGGCGGGCGACGATCCCTTTGCCGCGGCACGCTACGCCAACGTGGCGGCAGCGCTGTCCACCACGGGCTATGGCGCCGTGGCGCCGATCCCGAAGGCCGATACGGTGCTGGCGCGGCTGGCGCAGTCGGTGTCTGTCATCGCCTGACAGGCAGCTTGCGGACTTTCCGAACCTTCCCCAACGTTCCAGGATTTCGAACCGATGTCACTCCAACCTTCCCCGCTGCTCGCCCCGCTCGCCAACGTGCCGGTCATCCCGGTGCTGGAGTTCCACTCGGTCGACGAGGCCCTGCACGTCAGCGAAGCCCTCGTGACGGGCGGCCTGCCGCTGCTGGAGATCACGCTGCGCACGCCGGTTGCCCTCGACGCCATCCGCGAAGTCGCGAAGGCGCTGCCGCAGGCCTACGTGGGCGCCGGCACGGTGCTGAACATGGACCAGTTGCACGCCGTGCGCGACGCGGGCGCGAAGTTCGCCGTGTCGCCCGGACTGACGCCGTCGCTGGCCGCCGGCGCCCCGGGCGCGGGCATCTCGCTGCTGCCCGGCGTGGCAACGGCCACGGAGGCGATGATCGCGCTGGAGGCCGGCTTCACGTTCCTGAAGTTCTTCCCGGCCGAGGCCGCGGGGGGCATGCCGATGCTGAAGTCGCTCTACGGGCCGCTGGCGCAACTGCGCTTCTGTCCGACGGGCGGGATCGACGCCGTTAAGGCGAAGTCCTACCTCGCGCTGCCGAACGTGGTGTGCGTGGGCGGTTCGTGGGTGGTGCCGAAGGATGCGGTGGCGGCGCGGGACTGGGGCCGGATCCGTCAACTGGCGCAGGAGGCGGCGGTACTTCGCGACTGACGCCGCGCGCCCATGAAAAAACCGGCATGCCAGTGGGGCATGCCGGTTTTTTGTTCGTCCGGAAGGACGTCAGCCGTTCGCTCGGCTCAGGAGGCCGCGCGCTCCAGCTTCTGGCCGCCCTTCTGAATATCCTGGCCCAGGCCAGCCATGGTGTTGCAACCGGCCAGCAGCGCGGCAACCAGAACACACCAGATCCAATTCTTGTTCACGCCGGGCTCCTTTCCTTCAAATGGCTAAATCGGCTTAATGACAGTGTGACAGTGACAGTGACAATATGACAATATCGACGGGCTGAATTCTACCGCCCGGCGGTTGTTCGCCAAGCGGGCACTTGTGTCAATTTGTCATTCCGCAACGCAAGTCAGGCTGGAATGGCCCCGGATTCAGTCCAATTCCGCGATCAGGTCGCGCGCACGTTGCGTCAACGCCGCATGGGTCTGGGCGAGCCAGCGGGCGGGGAAGGACTGGGACAGCAGGTAGCCCTGCATGCTGTCGCAGCCCCAGTCACGCACCATCGCCATCTGCGCGCGCGTTTCCACCCCCTTCGCGCTGACCGTCGCGCCGGCGCGCAGGGCGTACTCGCAGGAGCCGCGCAGCAAGGGCACCGCCTCTCCGGCATGCGGCTGCGACAGGGCGCGCACGTCGAGGGTCACCATGTCGGGTGCGAGGCGGGCCAGCGCGCTGCGGCCGGCCGGGTCGTCCGAGAAATCGCTGAGCGAGAGGCGCATGCCGCGTTGCCGCAGCGCTTCGAACTGGCTGGCGATATAGCCGTCGGCGGGCACCGCGGCCACCGGCACATCGATGCACAGCCGGTCCGCCGCCACGCCGAAGGCATCGGTGGCGTAGCGCAGGACGTCGAGCATCTGCGTGCAGTGCAGTTGCGCGCTCGGCGCGGGGATGACCAGTTGCAGCGCGGGGTCCACGCCTGGCCCGCGCATCAGCGGCATCATGGTCCGCAACAGCCAGCGGGCGATGTCGCCCATCATGCCGAGGGCCTCCATCGCCGGGGCGAAGTCCTGCGGCGCGACCCGGCCGAGGCCTGGGTTCTGCCAGCGCAGCCGGGTCGTGTAGCCTGTGATGGTGCCTGTGTCGAAATGCGCGCGCGGCTGCAGGTGGACCTGCAGTTCACCGCGCTCCAGCGCATGCGGCAGCGCCTCCATCAACGGCGCGGTGCCCGGGGGCGTGCCGGCCGCGGTGGTCGCCATGCCGTTGCCGCCACGGCGGCAGACCTGGAGCATGGCGTCGCAGACCTGCTGCAGGCTGCGTTCGGCGGGCAGGGTGGCGCTGTCCTCGCCTACGCCGATGCTGAACGACAGGAAGATCTCGAAGGCGTCGAGCACGAACGGCTGCCCGAGCAGGTTGGCCAGTTCGGCGCCGAGGCGGGCGGTGTCGTGGATGCCGGCGGGAAAGCGCGTGACGATGGCCAGGTCGACATCGGTCAGCCAGTGCGCGGCGGCGCCGGACGGCAGCCGCGTGCCGGCACGGGCCTGCACGTGGTCGCGCAGGCGCGCGGCGCGGACGGCACCGAGCGAGTCGCACGCATGGCCATAGCGGTCGATATGGATGACGACGATGGCCAGCGGCTGGCCGAGGCTGACGCGTCGGCTGGCGAGCGCGGCGAGAAATGCGGTGGCGGCCGGGACCCCGGCACCGGCGGGCGCCCCGTCCAGGGCGGTGTCGCAGAAGGGGGCGGTGGTTGACGCGTGGGTTGGAGGATTCTGCCGGCGTGCCATCCGGGATTCCCTGAAGTCGATCGTCGAACGCCGATCATAAGGCCCCGGGCACGCCTGTGGTGCGCGCCGGACGGCAAGGTGCACGGTTCGGCGCCCGACCGGCCGGTTTTGGTCCACTTTCACCAGCCTGGTGCGGCGAATTGTGGCAAATCCGAGACGCCCGCCGGGCGGCCGGCCGTCAGCCGGTGGTCTCGTCCTCGGGGATATCCTCGTCCGCGATCCGCGACGCCAGCACCTTGTCGATGCGCTTGCCGTCCATGTCGACGATCTCGAACTTCCAGCCGTCCCACGCCACGCTGTCCGTGGTCTGCGGCAGGCGGCCGAGCAGCAGGAGCAGCATGCCCGAGAGCGTGTGGTAGCGCTCCTTGTCCTCCTCCGGCACCTGGCGCAGGCCGATGCGGTCCTTGAGTTCGGGGATGGGGATCAGGCCGTCGAGCAGCCATGAGCCGTCCTCGCGCTCGATGGCCCATTCCTCGCCCTCGATGTCGCCCTTGAACTCGCCGGTGATGGCTTCCACCAGGTCCTGCAGCGTGACGACGCCGAGCACCTCGCCGTATTCGTCCACCACGAAGGCCATCTGGCCGCCGGACGAGCGGAAGTTCTCGAGCAGTTCCATGCCGGTCACGCTCTCCGGCACGAACAGGGCGGGCTTCATCGCGGTGGCCAGGTCGGTGGGCTCGCCGCGCAGCCGGCGCGCCAGCAACTGGCGGGCGCTGACCACGCCGATGATGTCGTGCATGCCGCCGCGCACCACCGGGAAGCGCGAATGGTCCGATTCCTCGATCACGCGCAGGCTCTCGTCGATGGGCGCCTCCGCGTCGAGATAGACCACGTCCCCGCGCGGCACCATCAGCGAGGCGAGCTGGCGGTCATCGAGACGGAACACATTGCGCACCATGGCGTGCTCGTGATGCTCGATCACGCCCGCTTCCGAGCCTTCCACCAGCAGCGCATGGATTTCTTCCTCGGTCACGCCGGGGCCGCGGTCGGTGCGCACGCCGAGCAGGCGCAGCATCAGCCGGGTCGAGCCGGCAAGCAGTTTCACGAAGGGGGTGGATGCCACCGCGAGCCAGCTGATCGGCCGCGACATCAGGCGGGCGATGGACTCGGGCGCGAGCTGGCCGAGCCGCTTGGGCACGAGTTCACCCAGCACGATGGAAAAATAGGTCAGGCCTGCCACGACGATGGCGGTCGCCACATAGCCTGCGGTGGGCTGGCCGAGGCCCATCTGCTGCAGCCAGAGGCCGAACGGCTGCGCCAGCGTGGACTCGCCGACCACGCCGTTCAGGACGCCGATGGACGTGATGCCGATCTGCACGGTGGAGAGGAAGCGCGTGGGATCCTCGCCAAGCTTCACGGCCTCGATCGCGCCGCGGTCACCGTCCTCGATAAAGCGCTGCAGGCGCGCCTTGCGGGCGGTCACCAGCGCGATCTCGGACATGGCGAACAAGCCGTTGATCAGAATGAGCGCCAGTAATATGGCTATTTCCATCAGGGTGCGCGCCCTGTGCGCGCGGGTATTGAAAAGGGCAAGGATACCATCGGCCTGTTGCAGGACCCGGGCCAGGTGGTGGCGGAGGCCACATTGGCGTGCGGCTGGATGCGAATCGTTGCGCGACATGGAATGGCGCGGTAGGCCGGAACGGCTGCTGAATGACGATGCTTACCTGCAAGGTAATCGCCGCTCCGCATGCCTCCGTGCTGTAATCCCCCCATGGACACCACCGCCACCCCCAACTCCGAGACCGCCCTCGACTTCCCGGCCCTGCTGCGCTACTGGCGCAACCGGCGCGGCTACAGCCAGTTGGCGTTGTCGCTGGCGGCCGGGGTGTCGCAGCGGCATATCAGCTTCCTCGAATCGGGACGCGCCCGGCCGAGCCGGGAGATGGTGCTCGCGCTGGCCGACCGCCTCGGCGTGCCGCTGCGCCAGCGCAACCGGCTGCTGCTGGCGGGTGGCTTTGCGCCGGTCTACAGCGAGCACGCGCTGGGGGCGCCGCCGCTGGACGCGGTGCGGCAGGGCATTGCGCTCATCCTCGCCCGGCAGGAGCCGTATCCGGCCGTGGTCCTCGACCGCTTCTGGAATCTCGTCGATGCCAACGATGCCTACCGGCGCATGCTCGGGTTGCTGCTGGCGGGGCGTGCGCCGGCGACGCTCGAAGCGGGCGCGCGGGTCAACCTGATGCTGACCGTGTTCGATCCGCAGGGGCTGTGGCCGGTGATGGAAAACGCGCGCCAGGTCGGGCGCTACCTGTTGCGGCGGGTCTGGCAGGCGCTCCACGTACAGGCCCACGACCAGACCGCGCGCGAGATCCTGGCGCGCATCGGCCAGTGGCATCCGGATCTGGTGGGACCCGGCGGGGTGCTGCTGCACGAGGACGAGGCGGATGAAGCGCCGCCGCCGTTCCTGCCGGTGACGGTGCAGGCCGGCGGGTTTCGCGCGTCGATGTTCTCCACGCTGACGACGCTCGGTATTCCGCAGGACGTCACGCTCGAAGAGCTGCGCATCGAGTCCTTCTTTCCCGCCGACGATGCCACGCGCCTCGCGTTCGAGTCGCTGGCGAGTCAGAACCTGTAGCGCACGTAGACGGTATTGAATGTGGTGCCCGGGTTCGGCTGCTTGATGCCCGCGTTCGAAATATGCTGGAAGCGGTAGCCCAGCGCGAAACGCATGTCCTTGCCGAACGCCACGCCGGCGCCAAGGTACTCGCCGAACTGGAAGGCGGTGGAGAACTCGTGGGAGTCGGACGTCCGCGTCGCGGTGAGCAGTCGCACGCCGATCGAGGCCTCGACGAAAGGCACCCAGTCGTAGCGATGCCAGCCAAGCGTAAAGACCGGGGCGGCGCCGATTTCCCAGGGGCTCTGGGGGTGGTTGCTGGCGGTGCTGTGCCAGTACGCCACGTTCATTTCGTAGCCGAGCCCCAGCAGCCAGCCGTCCGGATTGCCCCAGGCATGCCCGGAATCCCATCGGAAGACGACTTCATATTTGTCGATGTGGTGCTTGTCGTCGTTGCCGTAGCCGAACTGGACGGCGGGGACGTAGCTGGTGGGCGCGTAGTCGGATGCCAGCGCTTGCCCCGGAAACTGGGTGGCGATGGCAAAGACCGCTGCGGGAAGGAGGCGCCGGAAGGGCGCGCGCGCAAAAGGGCGGCGATCAGGCTGGTATCCGTCGTCAATGGCTTCTGGGTACATGGCTTTCCTGTTTCTTGCTGTCAGGTGTGGTTGTTCGGAAGATTGGCGGGACGGTATGGCGACGCCGGCGAATGGATCCCCGAAAGCCAAGCCACCAGTACATTTGTAGTACATTCCTGGCCACTTCGACCGCCAAAGCGCGAGGCTTCGTACCGTGTTAACATCACGCACCGGTGCCGGCTTGCAGCAAGATGCGGGCCGCGCCGGTTCGTTACGTCTTCAGGGCGGGGTGAAAGTCCCCACCGGCGGTATGTCGAGGCGCGCATCCCTGCGCGCGGCGGCGAGCCCGCGAGCGCTCGTGCTGGTTTCGACCGGCGCGAGGTCAGCAGACCTGGTGAGAGGCCAGGGCCGACGGTCATAGTCCGGATGAAAGAAGATGGGCGGTCCTTGCACGCCGTGGCGTGCGCTTTTTGCTTTGGCGCGGTGTGGAAAGAACGCGCACACGGGCAATGGCGCCTGCCGCGGTGTTGTCCGTCGCACCGGCATGGCCGGCGCGGCGCCGTGCTGCACAGGCTCGCCCGGTTCCCCTGAAACGCCCATTGATCCCTTGCGCAAGGAGCGTTTCGCCATGTCTCAAACCGAAGTCGATGTTCCGGTAATTTCTCCGGCAATTTCTCCCGCAGCCTCCCCGACGGATTCCCCCGCTGCATTGCAGGCCGCCGCGCTGCGTCCGCTCGCCGACCGCATGCGCCGCGCGCTGGATGCCATGCGCGAAGGCCGTCCCGTCGTCGTGCTCGACGATGACGACCGCGAGAACGAGGCCGACCTGATCGTCGCCGCCGAGTGCCTCACGCCTGCCAACATGGCCATGCTGATCCGCGAATGCAGCGGCATCGTCTGCCTGTGCCTGACCCGCGAGAAGGTGCGCCAGCTCGGCCTGCGGCCGATGGTCGAGCACAATCGCAGCCGCTACGGGACGGCGTTCACCGTGTCGATCGAGGCGCGTGAGGGCGTGAGTACCGGCGTCAGCGCGGCGGATCGGATCACGACGATCCGTGCGGCCATCGCGCCAGATGCAGGGCCGGCTGCTGTGGTCAGCCCTGGTCATGTGTTCCCGCTGGTGGCCGTCGATGGCGGCGTGCTGGCGCGGCGCGGGCATACCGAAGGGGCGGTGGAACTGGCGCGCATGGCCGGCCTGTCGCCGGCGGCGGTGCTGTGCGAGCTGATGAATCCGGACGGCACCATGGCGCGCCGCGCCGAGGCGCTGGCGTTTGCCGAGATGTACCAGCTGCCGGTGCTGACCATTGCCGACCTCGTGGCCTGGCGGTCGCTGTATGGCTGAGAGGCATGCATGATGTGCGAGAATGCGTGACTTGCCAGATAGCCGTCCTGACGAGGGTCATGCCATGAAGTCCTGCATTCTCGCCGGCGCCTGCCTCGCTGGCCTGGCCGTCGCGCTGTCCGCGCCGGCCAGCGCCTTCGATGGCATGGGGCCATCGCCCTCCGCATCTCCGGCCGCTCCGGCCGCCGCTGCCGGGGGTGCCACGCCCGATCCGGAGCGCTGGCTGCCGCTCGCCGGTTTCAACGGGCCCGTTCCGTACTACGACCAGTCTGCCGTGCGCCGCCACGGCGCGCAGGTGGGCGTGGTGGTCATGCGCAATTCCCCGGCCGGCGTGATCCGCACCACCGGCGGCGATCCGATCCGTTCGTCGCTCAAGCGCATCGTGCTCGATTGCGCGCTGTCGACCTACGCGGTGGTCGAGCAGACCCTCTATCCGAAGCGCTTTGCGCGCGGCGAGGCGCTCTACACCATGCGTGCGCCGCAAGGCGATGCCATGGCGCCTGTCGCCGGCAGCCGCCTCGCGAGCGAACTGGTGGGCAAGCTCTGCCGCTGAGCCTCGCCGACCTCCCTGGTCTCCTCTAGTCTTTCACCTGCCGCGACTTCCACTGCCCGTCGGGCTGCTTGCAGAACCAGCCGGTCCAGTGTTCCTCGGCGGTGCCGCGCTTGAGTTCGGTCTTCACGCGCCGGCACTTCTGGCCGGCGTCCGTCTTGGTGACCAGCGGCGTGAGCGTGCCGTCGAGCTGCTGGCGCTTGCCCTCGGCAGGATAGGTCCAACTCGCCGGCTGCCCGTCGGGCGTGTCGTTAAGCGTCTTCCCCATGGTCTGCATGAAGGAAGTGGATTCCTTCTTGTTCATGGTGCCGACGATGGTGCTCGTCAGGTAGTTGTCGAAGTAGGCCAGCGCGGGCGCGCTCAGTGCGAGGGTGAGGGCGGGGACCGCGACGGTCGATGCAAGGCGCCGGATCAGCATTGCTGCTCCTGAGGTGTGTGGATACTGCGTGGCATTGTAGGCGCGATTCCGGCGCGAAGGCGCTGCCTGCCATGCGACTGTTGCGCCGCAGCAGCCGGGGGGGCGGTCTTGCGCCCCGTTGACAGGCACCGGAGACTCGGATAGCGTGGATTCGTTCCCCGTCAACCGGCAATGTTGGCCGGTGCGGGATGTCCACCGAGAGTGAAGGAGAATTCCTCATGAAATCCCGTTATGTGCTGCTGGGACTGGCACTGGCCACTGCGGTGGGCGTCGTGCAGGCCCAATCGCCGGGTAAATCCGGCAAGTTCGATCCGTATTCCGAAGGGGCCAAGTCGGGCAAGTTCGACCCGTATGTCGATGGCGCGAAGTCCGACAAGTTCAACCCATACACCGAAGGGGCGAACAAGGGCACGGACACCAACGTCACGGCACTGAATCCGGGCGCCCGCACCGACCAGATGGAAGCGATCGACAACGGCAGTGCTCAGCATTCCGGCAAGTTCGATCCGTATTCCGAAGGCGCCAAGGCTGGCAAGTTCGATCCCAATACCGAAGGCGCGCACAGCAAGTAGAAAACTTGCGGCGACAGGCTGACCCTGCAGGGGGCCTGATCGCTTGACGCGAAGTGGACCTTGAATGGCGCCGGCAGCTTTCTGCCGGCGCCATTTGTCGTTCTGGCGCGGCGCAGGCGGCCTCCCGGTCGCCCGGGTAGCACTTTGTTGCAATCGTTTCGCCGTCGAAACGTGACTTTTTAGGCGCGAATTGATAACTTTGTTCCCGCATTGCAACAGGATCATTACAGTCTCGCCGTATCGACTTCACTCCTCTTGCCACAGACATCCAGCGACCTCCGCTCAGGCAGGCGTGGCGCAGTGGGCCCCGGGCCGCTGCGTGCTGGTATCTCCGTGGCAGTTCCACGCAGCGCGCCCGTTTCTTGCAGGAGCGGGCAACCGCCGTCCCGGCGCAGATAGCGCCGACGCCCGGGGCCCTGGCCCCGGGGCTGCCGCCAGTTCCTCCCTCAACTTTCCGGCCTTCATGTACACCGCCATCTCGCCGTCCGTCCTGTCGAACGTCCCGCCCGCCTCACGCCCTACCGGTGCGCCCGGCGGCCGCCGTGCGCATGTGCGTATGGCGCGCTGGATCGGCGGGGGCGTGCTGGCGATGGTGGCGCTGACGGCCCATGCCTTCGACTTCGAGACCGTCGCGGCGAAAGCGCGCCAGTTGGCCGGGCAGCCCTACAAGGCCCCGTCGCAGCAATTGCCGCGCGAACTGCGCGAGCTGACCTACGAGCGCTACCGCGAGATCGAATACCGTCCCGACCGCTTCCCGTGGCGCAACACGAAGGGGCAGTTCGAGCTGTCGTTCTTCCACGAGGGCATGGTGTTCGACCAGCCGGTGCGCATCAGCGAGGTGGTGGGCAACGACGTGCGCGAGTTCCGCTTCGACCCGTCGGCCTTCAACTACGGACCGCACAAGGTCGATGCCGGCAAGCTGAAGGGACTCGGCTTCGCGGGCCTGCGCATCCTCTATCCGCTCAACGGCAAGCGCAAGGATGAGCTCGCTTCCTTCCTCGGCGCGAGCTATTTCCGCGCGCTCGGCAAGGACCAGTGGTACGGCCTCTCTGCGCGCGGCCTGGCGGTGGATACCGCGCTGAACTCGGGCGAGGAATTCCCGCGCTTCGTCGAATACTGGATCGAGCGGCCGGGACCCAACGACAAGGAAATTACCCTCTACGCGCTGATGGACTCGCGCCGCATGAGCGGTGCCTACCGCTTCGTCATCAAGCCGGGTGCGGAGACGGCCATGGAGGTGAAGGCGCGGCTCTTCCTGCGCGAGAACGTGACCAAGCTGGGGCTCGCGCCGCTCACCAGCATGTACCTGTTCGGCGAGAACCAGCCGTCGCAGGGCACCGATTTCCGGCCGGAGTTGCATGACTCGGACGGCCTGTCGATCCACCTCGGCACCGGCGAATGGGTATGGCGGCCGCTGGTCAACCCGAAGCGGCTGCTCGTGACGTCGTTCGCCAGCACCAACCCGCTCGGCTTCGGCCTGATGCAGCGCGACCGCAGCTTCGACAACTACCAGGAGATCGGCGCGTGGTACGAGCGTCGGCCGAGCGGCTGGATCGAACCGCGCGGCAACTGGGGCTCGGGGCGCGTGGAACTGGTGCAGATTCCCACGCCCGACGAGACCAACGACAACATCGTCGCCTACTGGGTGCCCGACAACCCGCCCAGGCCGAAGCAGCCCTTCGACTACGAATACCGCCTGATGTGGCAGCGCGACGGCGAGGCCTTGCCGCCGCTGTCGTGGGTCACGCAGACCCGCATGGGGCAGGGCCTCACGCGCAAGGCCGACGACACCAGCTTCTCGCTGGTCGTCGATTTCGAGGGGCCGGCTCTGAAGCGGCTGGCGGCCGAGACGCGCGTCGATGCCGTGGTATCGGCCGATGCCAATGCCGAACTGCTCAAGACCAGCGTGCAGCGCAACGAAGCCACCGGTGGCTGGCGCATGACGCTGACGATGCGGCGCAAGGAAGAGACCAAACCGGTCGAAATGCGCGGCTATCTCCGTAATGGCAACACCACGTTATCCGAAACATGGAGCTACATACTTCCCCCAAGCTGACGCCGCGCACCCCGCAGGCGGCGGCATGCGAGCGCTATGTGGACCGCTTGCCCGTATCGCCCGAGGTGCGTGCCGACCTGCTCGCCGATCTCGCGTCCGACAAGCCGGTCATTCCCGTGGCGCCCGCCGACGGCCGCGACATGCAGGCCGCCATCCGGACCCTGCAGTCGCGCATCGCGGCGAAGGAGGGCGGCGACGTCGATGCCGAGACACCGGGCGGACCGGCCTACGCCTCCGTTGCGGGCCGCTTCGCGCTCGGCTACGGCAATCCGCAGGCGGGCGGCAAGCCGCTGCTGCAGCGCCGGGAGGGCGGCACCGTGCGCGTCGACACCGGCCCCGCGCCGCAGCGCGAATCGATGGTGCCGCGTGCGTGGCCGCCGCAAGTGGTGACGGGCTGGCTGCGCAACCGCTGGCGCAGCCTGCGCGGCGAGCCGCCGGTGCCCGAGACCTGGGACACCCTGCACGACGGCCCGGACACCGAGGGCAAGTGGCACCCGGCCGGCTCCCATCGCCGCTGGGTGTTGCTGGTGCTGATGCTCGCGCAGACGGTGCTGGCGACCTGGTACATGCGCAGCGTGCTGCCGTACCACGGCGAAGACCCGCTGGAGATCGCCTGCCTCGGGCTCTTCGCGATCCTGTTCGGCTGGGTCTCGGCGGGGTTCTGGACCGCGATGATGGGCTTCCTCGTGCTGTGGCGCGGCGACAAGCATCTGATCTCGCGATCCGCCGCGCCCGACGCGCAAATTGCCGACGACGCGCGCACGGCCGTCATCATGCCGATCTGCAACGAGGACGTGACGCGCGTCTTCGCCGGCCTGCGCGCGACCTATGAATCGCTGGAACGGACCGGCTCGCTCGCCCCGTTCGATTTCTTCGTCCTGTCGGACAGCGGCAAGCCCGACCTGCGCACCGCCGAGCACGACGCCTGGATGGAAATCTGCCGCGCCGTCGGCGGCTTCGGCCGCGTCTTCTACCGCTGGCGCCGCCACCGCGTGAAGCGCAAGACCGGCAACGTGGCCGACTTCTGCCGCCGCTGGGGCAGCAAGTACCGCTACATGATCGTGCTCGACGCCGACAGCGTGATGAGCGGCGACTGCCTTGCCACGCTCGTGCGGCTGATGGAGGCCAACCCCGGCGCCGGCATCATCCAGACCGCGCCGGTCGCCGTGGGCCGCGAGACGCTCTACGCCCGCGTGCAGCAATTCGCCACGCGCGTCTACGGTCCGCTCTTCACGGCCGGGCTGCATTACTGGCAACTGGGCGAGTCGCACTACTGGGGCCACAACGCCATCATCCGCGTGAAGCCTTTCATGGAACACTGCGCGTTGGCGCCGCTGCCGGGGCGCGGGCCGCTGTCGGGCGAGATCCTGTCGCACGACTTCGTCGAGGCCGCGCTGATGCGCCGCGCCGGCTGGGGCGTGTGGATCGCCTACGACCTGGCCGGCTCCTACGAGGAACTGCCGCCCAACCTGCTCGATGAAGTCGGCCGCGACCGCCGCTGGTGCCAGGGCAACCTGATGAACTTCCGGCTGTGGCTCAAGCAGGGCTTTCACGTGGTGCACCGCGCGGTGTTCGTGACGGGCATCATGGCCTATCTCTCGGCGCCGCTGTGGTTCCTGTTCCTCGTGCTGTCCACCGCCATGCTCGCCAAGCATGCGCTGGTGCCGCCCGAATACTTCACGCAGCCCTACCAGCTCTTCCCGACCTGGCCGGAGTGGCATCCCGAGAAGGCCCTCGCGCTGTTCTCGGCCACGGCCACGCTGCTATTCCTGCCCAAGGTGGCGAGCGTGCTGCTGCTCCTGCCGAGGGCGCGCGAGTATGGCGGCGCAACACGCCTCATCTTGAGCATGCTGATCGAGGTGGTGCTGTCGGCCATGCTGGCGCCCACGCGCATGCTGTTCCACACCAAGTTCGTGGTGGCGGCCTATATGGGATGGGGCATCTCGTGGAAGTCGCCGCCGCGTGAGGATGCGCAGACAACGTGGGGCGACGCGCTGCGCCGGCACGGCGGCCATACGCTGCTGGGACTGGCCTGGGGCGGGCTCGTGTTCTGGCTGAGCCCCGCCTATGTACTGTGGCTGCTGCCGATCGTCGGCTCGCTGGCCCTGTCGATCCCGCTGTCGGTGCTGCTGTCGCGCGTCTCGCTCGGCCGCGCCTCGCAGCGCGCCGGGCTGTTCGTGATCCCCGAGGAAACCGCGGTGCCGCGCGAGATCGTCGAGACGCAGCGCCACGTCGAGGCAGCGGCCGACCTGCCGGGCTTTGCCGAGGCGGTGGTCGATCCGGTGACCAATGCGCTGATGTGCGCCACCGGCACGGCACGCGTGGTGCAACCGCGCGCCGCCCGCCTGCAGCACGACGCACTGGTGCAGCACGCGCTGACGGCCGGACCGCAGGGGCTGTCGCCGGCGCAGAAGCATGTGCTGCTGGGCGATCCGCTTGCGCTGGCCGCACTGCATGAACTGGTGTGGAGTTCGCCGCTGGCCGATGCCGGGTGGAAGAACACCCGCGTGCTGCTGCGGCGGGGGCCGAACGTGGTGCCGCTGCGGCCGCGCGTGACGGTCTGACTGCGGGCCTGAACGCGTAGCGAAGTGCGAAACGAAGGCGACGCTACCGGGGCGTCGCCGCGCAGATGGGCTGGCTGATATAGACGTCGCCGACGCGGCGCTCGCCGCGGCCGGTGCGCGTCATGTAGCGGAACATCATGCTGATGCCGAGCTTGGTCAGGATTTCCACGTCGCGGTTCGCGCAGATATTGCGCTGGAGCGGCGCGGCGTAGTTGACCTCGAAGCTGGCAAGGTCGAGCATCGGCCCGCGGTAGGTCGTCAGTTCCAGCTGGAACAGCACGTGTTTGCCTGGCACCGACTGGCAGCGCCGCAGGCGCGTCTCGGCGTCGATGTCGATGGGCAGCGCGTCGTTGAGCTGGCGGCAGGCGCGCGCCAGCACGTTGTCGGGATGACTGGTGTTGCGCAGCAGCTCGGGCACGCCGGCCGCGCCGGTGTTCTGGCCGGTGGCGGCACCCTTGAGCATGCGGGAGAGTGGCTCGGCCTCATCGACAGGCGGTGCCGATGGTGCCAGCGCCGCGGGTGCAACCGGTGCGGGCTGCCTGGGCGGAGCGGGCGCCGCGGCGAACACGCATCCCGGCCACACCAGGCACGCGGCCTGTGCAACCAGCTTCAGCGTGGCGGAGAGCGGCGTTAGTCTTGTTCTCATCCAGGGTATCTAGGCCTGACCGGAGATGCGTGCTGCATCCGCGCGGCAGCAGTGCGCGGCGTGTAGCTTCCGGCGCCGAGAGCCATGCCGGCTGGCAGGCATTGTAACCTCCGCACCATGCCGGTGAAAGCCACTGTAAGGATAGGTAACAAGCACGCCTCCCCCGTCCGGGTTTCGCCTTTTGGACCAGACAATGGCAAACATGCCGGCAGATCTTGCGTGATACGCCGTGGGCCGCGCCGTCTCCTGCCGGATCTCCCATGCTATGCAACAATTGCGCCTCGATGCGCGTTTGCGCGCAGGTCTTCCCTTTCCCATTCCCATGACGCAATCATCCGGCGCGCCCAACGCGGCGCGCTTTCCCATGTGGCTGATCGTGTGCGGGGCGCTCACGACCATCGGCCCGTTTTCCATCGACATGTACCTGCCGAGCTTTCCGGCACTGGCGGCGGACCTCGGCACCGACATCGGCCGGGTGCAACTCACGGTCGGCACCTTTCTCGTCGGCCTCGCGTGCGGGCAGGCCTTCTACGGTCCGTTGAGCGACCGCTTCGGCCGCAAGCCGCCGCTGTACGCGGGCCTCGCGCTGTATGTCATCGCCTCGCTCGGCTGCGCGCTGGCGCCGACGGTCGATTCGCTGATGCTGTGGCGGCTGGTGCAGGCGCTGGGCGGCTGCGCGGGGATGGTGGTGGCGCGGGCGAGCATCCGCGACCGGCTCGACGCGCGCGCGTCGGCCGGCGCCTTCTCGGCCATGATGCTGGTGATGGGGCTCGCGCCGATCCTCGCGCCGATGATCGGCGGCGCGGTGCTCGCGGCGTTCGGCTGGCGCGCCATCTTCTGGCTGCTGGTGATCGTCGGCCTGCTGATCCTTGCACTGGTGCACTGGCGCATGGAGGAGTCGCTCGACCCCAGCCGCGCGGCGCCGCTGCACATGGGCTTCGTCTTGCGGACCTACTGGAGCCTGCTGCGCGACCGCGAATTCCTCGGCTATGCCCTGGCGGCGGGCTTTGCGCAGGGCGGCATGTTCGCCTATATCGCCGGTTCGCCGTTCGTCCTGATCGAGCTGCACGGCATTCCGCCCCAGTACTACGGCTTCGTGTTCGGCGCCAACGCGCTGGGGCTGATCGCCATGTCGCAGGTCAACGGCAAGCTGGTGCGCACGCGGGCGATCGACCATGTGTTGCGCGTGGCGCTGGTCGCGCCCGCTGCGGCGGGGCTGGGGCTGGCCGCGGCGGCACTGGCGGGCGGCGCGACGCTGCCGGTGCTGCTGGCCGGCCTCTGGATCTATATGGCGGCGCTGGGCTGTGTCATGCCGAATGCGTCGGCGGTGGCGCTGGCGCACCAGGGCCATCGGGCGGGCAGCGCGTCGGCCCTGCTGGGTACGCTGCAATTCGGTGTCGGCACGCTGGCCGGCGCGGCGGTGAGTGTCTGGCGCGACGGCACCGCGCTGCCGCTGGCGGTGGTGATGGCGGTATGCGGGACGGGCGCGGTGCTGTGGCGGCTGTATGGCGTGGCCGGTGCCCGTCAGGCAGACGCGGCCACCGCCGCGGAAACGCAGCCGGGTCAGTGAGGGGCGGCCTGCTGCAGGACCACCAGCTGCGCCGGCATCGGCGCGGCATAGCCCGCCTCGCCGAAGCTCTCGCGAAGGACGCGGTTGGTGTCGAAATAGACCTGCCAGTAATGGTCGTTGTGGCAGTACGGGCGCACGGCCAGCACCGGGCCGACCAGCGTGAACTCCAGGATTTCCACATCCACCGGCGGCTCTGCCAGCACGTTCGGAATGGCGGCAATGCGAGCCTTCAGCAGCGTCACGGCCGCCGCCACGTCGGTGCTTCCCGCGAGCTGCGCCTTCAGGTCGACCCGCCGGAATGCGTTGGCGCTGTAGTTCTGGATGGTGTCGCTGAAGATCTTGTTGTTGCCGATCACCGTCAGCACGTTATCGGGCGTGTCGATGACGGTGGCGAAGAGCCCGACCTCCTTGATGGTTCCGGTCACGCCGCCCACGGTGACGAAGTCGCCCGCCTTGAAGGGCCGGAGCACGATCAGGAAAGCCCCGGCCGCGAAGTTCGACATCAGCCCCGACCAGGCCATGCCAATGGCGACGCCCGCCGCGGCAATCAGCGCCGCGAAGGTGGTGGTCTGGATGCCGAAGTAGCCGAGGATGCCGATCACCAGCACCACGTTCAGCGTGACGGTGACGATGTTGCCGACATAGCGCATCAGCGTCGGGTCCACCTTCTGCCGCGTCAGCGTTGCCGCCACCATGCGCACGACCATGTGGATCAGCCAGCGGCCGATGATCCAGAAGGCGAGGGCGGCGAGGATCTTGACGCCGAAGGTGGTGGCGTAACCGATGACGAGCGTGCGGAGATTGTCGATCTGCGTGGCATCCATGAGGCACCTTTCGGAGGTGGGTGGACATGCATTCCCCACGGACGCGCAACTGCCTGCGACGCGAACCGTGCCCGGTCATTATTGGAATGCGGGCACGGTTACGGCAATTGAATGATTCCGGCGCGCGTATTTACCAGTTTGTCTCGCGCTCGGGCGTGGCCGAGATCCGGTGCAGGGCCAGGTCGGCACCATTGAACTCGTCCTCCGCGTCGAGGCGGATGCCGACGCCCTTCTTTAGCGCGCCGTAGACCGCCGTGCCCCCCACCAGGGCGATGACGATGCCCAGCGCGGTGCCGATCAGTTGCGCGCCCAGTGACACGCCGCCGATTCCGCCCATGGCGTGCAGGCCGAAGATGCCTGCCGCGATCCCGCCCCAGGCGCCGCACAGGCCGTGCAGCGGCCAGACGCCGAGCACGTCGTCGATGCGCCATTTGTTCTGCGCCAGCGTAAACATATAGACGAACAGCACGCCGGCGATGGCGCCGGTGGCCAGTGCGCCCAGCGGGTGCATCACGTCCGAGCCGGCGCAGACGGCCACCAGCCCGGCCAGCGGGCCGTTGTACGCGAAGCCCGGGTCGTTGCGTCCGGCTGCCCAGGCGGCGAGCGTGCCGCCGGCCATGGCCATCAGCGAGTTGATCGCCACCAGCCCGCTGATCTTGTCGACGGTCTGCGCGCTCATCACGTTGAAGCCGAACCAGCCCACCGCCAGCACCCAGGCGCCCAGCGCCAGGAAGGGGATGTTCGAGGGCGGATGCGCGCTGATCCGGCCATCTTTCTGGTAGCGGCCGCGGCGGGCGCCCACCAGCAGCACGGCCGGCAGCGCGATCCAGCCGCCCACCGCGTGTACCACCACCGAGCCGGCGAAGTCATGGAACGGGGCCCCGGTCAGGGCGGTGATCCAGTCCTGCACGCCGTAGCGGTGGTTCCAGGCAATGCCCTCGAAGAACGGATAGATGAAGCCCACCAGCACGAAGGTCGCCACCAGTTGCGGATTGAAGCGCGAACGCTCGGCGATCCCGCCCGAGATGATGGCCGGGATGGCGGCCGCGAAGGTGGCCAGGAAGAAGAAGCGCACCAGTTCGTAGCCGCTCTTCTGCGCCAGCGTCTCTGCGCCGGCCATGAATTGCACGCCATAGGCCACGGTGTAGCCGATGAAGAAATAGGCGATGGTCGAGACCGCGAAGTCCACCAGGATCTTGACCAGTGCATTTACCTGGTTCTTCTTGCGCACCGTTCCGAGTTCCAGGAAGGCGAAGCCGGCGTGCATGGCAAGCACCATGATTGCGCCCAGCAGGATGAACATGGCATCCGTACCGGTTTTCCAATTGTCCATAAATCCCTCATGCTCAAAATGGGCGCACTGATACGCAAAAAGCGTTCCAACTTTGGGCATGGCGTGGTGCGTATTGCACCGTGATGGGGGGAAACCGGATTGGTGCGCGGCGCGCCAGGATGGCGCAGGGTGATGATTGCTACATACACCATGTTGGTGCATTGCACCAGTCCGGGGAGGCGTGGTCTGGTGGCGTCAAAAGCGCCCGGAGCCGCGCGGATCCCCCAATTTCTTGCCCTCGGGCAGACTCGCAAAACCCGCTTTCTGGCTTCGCGCAAGGATTTGCGGGATTTTTCGTTGCATCGGTGCTACTGGGGATTGCCCAAGCTGCAAGCGGGAGATTAGACTGCGCCGATCGTTCCAGCCGGCCTCCGGGGGGGAGGCAGGGACGGTGACGACGACCAACAAGGGAAATCAGCCATGAATAAAGGTGAACTGGTATCGGCTATCGCCGCTGACGCGGAACTGAGCAATGCTGCAGCCGAACGCGCACTGAACGCCGCACTGGAAAGCATCAAGAAAGCCGTTGCGAAGGGCGACTCGGTGACGCTGGTGGGCTTCGGCAGCTTCAGCTCGGGCAAGCGTGCAGCGCGCACCGGCCGCAACCCGCGCACTGGTGAGACCATCAAGATCCCGGCAGCCAAGACGGTGAAGTTTTCCGCCGGGCAGGGGTTCAAGGACGCCGTGAACAAGAAGAAGTAAGCAAGTCCACGTCCTTGCGTAGCGGAGAGAGCGGCCAATGGCCGCTTTTTTGTTTTCCGCTGGATCTTCGGTGCAGCCCGGCAGTACGCGCGCCACGGCCGGGTTTCCGGTGGTCCGGCGCTGGGGCAGAATAGGCGTGCTGGCGGCGCTTTTGGGGTTACACTGCGCCGCTTCCTTTCCCCCGTTCCCATAGCGCCCTCCCATGAACGAAGTCTCCCACCAGCTTTCCATGACCGTGCTGATGACGCCGGACATGGCCAACTTCTCCGGTAACGTCCACGGCGGCACCATCCTCAAGTACCTCGACATGGTCGCCTACGCCTGCGCCAGCCGCTATGCGGGCCGCTACGTGGTTACCCTGTCGGTCGACCAGGTGATGTTCCGCCAGCCCATCCACGTGGGCGAACTGGTGACGTTCCTGGCGGCGGTCAACTTCACGGGCCGCAGCTCGATGGAGATCGGGATCAAGGTGATTACGGAGAACATCCGCAACAAGCTGGTGCGCCATACCAACAGCTGCTATTTCACGATGGTCGCCGTGGACGACGACGGCGCCCCGGCCGAGGTGCCCCCGCTGCAGCCGCGCGACGAGGTGGAGCGCCAGCGCTTTGCCGCCGCCCAGCAGCGCCGCGCGCTGCGGCAGGAAATGGAAAAGCGCCAGCGCGACATCAAGACGCCCGGCACGGAGGGGGATGCGTCATGAGGTCCGCGCTTGCCGCATCGGCACTGGCCGCGCTGCTGGCGGCAGGTGCCGCCCATGCCGAGGAGATCGGCAGCGTCAGCACCAATTTCCGCATGACCGGCTCCGACAAGGTCGTCATCGAGGCCTACGACGACCCGCTGGTCCAGGGCGTGACCTGCTATGTGTCGCGGGCGCGTACCGGCGGCATCAAGGGCACGCTCGGCATGGCGGAGGACCCGGCCGAGGCGTCCATCGCCTGCCGCCAGGTCGGCCCGCTGGCCTTCAAGGGGCCGGTGCGCCAGCAGGACGATGCGTTCTCCGAACGTATGTCGCTGGTCTTCAAGACGCTCCACGTGGTGCGCGTGGTGGATCGCAAGCGCAACACGCTGGTCTACCTGACCTACTCGGACCGCGTCGTCAGCGGCAGTCCGCAGAACAGCGTGACCGCCGTGCCGGTGCCGGCGGCCACGCCCATTCCCGTCAAGTAACGGGAAGCGGCGGCGTCAGATCCGGCTTCAGATCGTGACGCCGCCGTCCACCACCATCGCCTGGCCGGTCATGAAGCTGCCGGCCGCCGAGGCCAGGTAGACCGCCGCGCCTGCAATTTCCACCGGCTCGCCGATGCGGCGCAGCGGGGCATGCTCGGTGGACTGCTTGTAGCGCACCGGGTCCTCCCACAGCGCGCGGGCGAAGTCCGTGCGGATCAGGCCCGGCGCGATGCAGTTCACGCGCACATTGTGCGGACCGAATTCCACCGCCAGGTTGCGCGCGAGCTGGAAGTCAGCCGCCTTCGAGATGTTGTAGACGCCGATGGTCGGCGAGCCGCGCAGGCCGCCGATGGACGACACGATGATGATCGAGCCGTCGCGGCGTTCGATCATCTGCGGCGCCACCATCTGGATCAGCCAGTGGTTGGCGATCACGTTGTTGTCCAGCACCTTGCGGAACTGCTCGTCGGTCACGCCGCCCATCGGGCCGTAGTAGGGGTTCGACGCCGCGTTGCAGACCAGCACGTCGACCTTGCCGAAGACGCGGTTGGTTTCGTCGACGAGGTGCTGCAGGTCGTCGCGCGACGAAATATTGGCAGCGACGGCCAGCGCCGTGCCGGCGCCGTGCCTGGCGTTGATGGCGTCGGCCACTTCGTTGCAGGCCTCGGCCTTGCGCGACGAAATGACCACTTTGGCGCCCTGTACCGCCATCTGCTCCGCGATGGCGCGGCCGATGCCGCGCGACGAACCGGTGATGACGGCAACCTTGCCGCTCAGGTCGAACAGTGACATGGAGTCTCCTCGTCTGGTCTTGTCTATCGAATGGGTGCCCGCATTATCGGCCGCTGCCCGGCGCCTGCCATCGCTTATCAGAACAATTCCTTCTGGGGATTCACCCGGTGCATAGACCGGGTGTTCGTCCATTACCATGCAGGAAGACGTGCCCCTGAAAACGATAACGAACGCCACCCCGAGGAGACGCGCATGAAGACCCTGGTCGACCACCTGGCGGGTTACGCCGCCTACCACCGCGACACGCGCAACATCGCCACGCACTTCATCGGCATTCCCATGATCGTCCTCGCCGTCGCCACGCTGCTCGGACGCCCGGCGTTCGGCGTGCCGGGACTGACCCCGGCGGTCGTGGTCTGCGCGCTCGCCACCCTGTTCTACCTGCGGCTGTCGATCGTCTTCGGCGTGGCGATGGCCGTCCTCCTGGCGGGCTTCGTCCATGCCGGCGCGTGGCTCGCGGCACTCCCCACCGGAAGCTGGCTGGCCGCCGGCATCGGGCTCTTCGTCGCGGGCTGGGTCATCCAGTTCATCGGCCACTACTACGAGGGCCGCAAGCCGGCCTTCGTCGATGATCTCGTCGGCCTGCTGGTAGGCCCGCTTTTCCTCGTGGCGGAGGCCGCTTTCGCGCTCGGACTGGCACGCCGCACGCACGCCGAATTGCTCGCACACAACCACTGACACGCGCGAAAAGCGGGGGACGTCCCCCTCATTGCGCGTTCACTGCGTCATCGGCGCGACAAAACCCCTATTTTCTGGGGGGTTCGGGCTAACCCTTGCACGAAAACCCCTTGACTATGGGAGGTTTCCGCTATGATTCAGTGGGACCGGCAAAGGCGCCCGGCTGAAGCCAGCAAGCCCTCCGGCAACCCACATATTCAACTCTCGTACATCGATATGGCGACCAAAGCGAAACCGACCGCGAAGACTGCAACCAAGACCGCCGCCGCGAAGAAGGCGCCGGCAACCAAGGCACCCGTGAAGGCTGCCGCCAAGAAGGCCGCTGCCCCGGCCAAGAAGGCTGCTTCGGCCGCCGTCGTGCTGAAGCCCCTGAAGGACACCTTCAACAAGTCGAGCCTGGTGACCCACCTGGCCGCCGCCACGGAACTCGAGCCGAAGGTCATCAAGTCGGTGCTGGCCCATCTGGAAAACACCATCGTCGGCGCGCTGAACAAGAAGGGCGCGGGCGAATTCACGCTGCCGGGCCTGCTGAAGGTGACGGCCCAGCAAGTGCCGGCCAAGAAGAAGCGCTTCGGCAAGGACCCGTTCACGGGCGAAGAGCGCTGGTTCCCGGCCAAGCCGGCCAGCGTCAAGGTGAAGGTCCGTCCGCTGAAGAAGCTGAAGGACGCCGCAGCCTGAGTGCAGCGACACACCTCGCAGTAGAAAAAAGGAGCCGGCCGGCTCCTTTTTTCATGGGCGCGCGGCGCGCTCAGGGCAGCAGCGCGCGCAGGCCGTCGGCGGTCATCGGGGCGTGTCCGAGCGCTGCCAGCGGTGTCCGTACGGCGCCGAGAAGGGCGGCGTTGTCGGCTGCCGTGGCGGCGTCGGGCAGCAGCAGGTTGTTCTCGAAGCCGATGCGCGCATGGCCGCCCAGCAGCACGGCGGCGGTGGCGCAGGCAGCTTCGTGGCGACCGAAGGCGCAGACGGCCCACGGCGTGGCGGCAATGTCGTCCCCGGCGTCTCGCCAGGCGGCGAGGAAGGGCAGCAGGTCCGCGGGCGTCGACATCTGGCCGGCGGCGTAGCGGCCCAGTACGAACAGCACCCAGTGCCGGCCGGGCGGAATCGCGCCGCTGGCGCGCAGCGCGGCATAGCGGCGGACGTCGGCGGCGTCATAGAGGATGTACTGCGCCACCACGTGTTCGCGGTGCATCCACTGGAAGAACGCGGCCGCATCCGGCAGCGCGGCGTCGTCCGGCGCCAGCTCGCGTATGGCGACCGAGGCGGCCTCGGGACGCAGCGCGCGGACGGTGGCGATCTGCTGTTCCGGCTGGTAGATGCCGACGGCTTCGGTCGTCAGTTGCAGGACGAGTTCGTCGCCCACGGCCTGCCGCACGGCGGCGATGGCCGCCGCGTAGTCGGGCACTTCGAGGCTGTGGCTGCCGTCGGCGCGGCGCACGTGGAGGTGGATCATCGCCGCGCCCGCATCGAGGCAGCCGCGCGCGCAGGCGGCCAGTTCATCCGGCGTGACGGGCAGGCGAGGGTGGTCGGCGTGGGTCTTGCGGGCGCCGTTCGGCGCGACGGCGAGGGCGTAGGTCGTCATGGGGCGGTTCCGGCTTTCAGGCAGGCAGGACGTCGGTCACGGCCTGCGCCAGGCGTTCGACGATGCGCCCGATATCCTGTTCCGTGCAGATGATGGGCGGTGCGAGCAGGACGTGGTCGCCGTGGATGCCGTTGACCGTGCCGCCCATCGGATACACCATCAGGCCGCGCGCCATGGCTGCCGCCTTCAGGCGGGCATGCGTCTTCAGCGCCGGATCGAGTGTCGCCTTGCTGTCCCGGTCGGCCACGGCTCCACGCCGACGAACAGCCCGCGGCCGCGGATGTCGCCCACATGGGGATGGTCGCGCAGCACTGCACGCAGGCCCTGCCGCAGTTGTTCGCCGCGCGCCCGGACGTTGGCGAGCAGGTTTTCCCCGGAAATGGTCTGCAGCACCGCCAGCGCCCCCGCGCACGCCGTGGCATGGCCGATGTAGGTGTGGCCGTGCTGGAAGAAGCCGGTGCCGCCGACGATGGCTTCGTGGATGCAGCGCCCGCACAGCATCGCCCCGATCGGCTGGTAGCCCGCGCCGAGCCCCTTGGCGATGGTGACGATGTCCGGCACCACGCCGTCTTCGTCGCAGGCGAACAGATAGCCGGTGCGACCCATGCCGGACATGACCTCGTCGAGGATCAGCAGCACGCCGTACCTGTCGCACACGGCGCGGATGCGCCTGAGGTAGTCGGCCACCGGCGGCACCGCGCCGGCCGTGGCGCCCACCACCGTCTCGGCGACGAACCCCGCCACCGTATGCGGCCCGAGTTCGAGGATCTTCGCTTCCAGCTCGTCGGCCAGCCGCTGCGCGTATTGCGTGTCGGTCTCGCCCTCGTGCTGGTCGCGGTAGGCATAGCAGGGCGATACATGATGCGCGGGCACCAGCAGCGGCAGGAAGGGCTCGCGCCGCCACGCATTGCCGCCGATGGCGAGCGCGCCCAGCGTGTTGCCGTGGTAGCTCTGGCGCCGGGCGATGAAGTGCCGGCGCTCGCCCTGGCCGGTTTCGACGAAGTACTGCCGGGCTAGCTTCAGTCCCGCCTCGACGGCCTCGGAGCCGCCCGAGACGAAATACACATGGTCGAGATCGCCGGGCGCGGCCTGTGCGAGGGTGCTGGCCAGCGTCTCGGCGGCTTCGGTCGTGAAGAAGGACGTATGCGCGTAGGCGAGGGTGTCGAGCTGCGCCTTGATGGCGGCGATCACGCGCGGATGGCCGTGGCCGAGGCAGGACACGGCGGCCCCGCCGCAGGCGTCGAGATAGCGCCGGCCGGTGCTGTCGATCAGTTCGACCCCCTGGCCGGCGACGGCGACCGGCAGGGACTGGCGGGGATTGCGGTGGAAGATGTGGGTCATGGCGGGTTGTGAAGGGGCCGCGCAGCGGGGCGCAGGTGCCGGGCGGCAGACTGCTCAGTTGGCGGTGACGACCTGCTTGGCGTAGCTCGCCCGCTCCATTTCCAGCACCTCGACGGACACCTGCACGCTCTGCCCGTCCGCCGCCGGGCGTACGGCCTCGGCCAGCACCGCGCAGAGCGACTGCCCGAGCGCCTGCCGCACCGCCAGGTCGCGTCCGTCCAGGATCGACAGCCGCGCATGGACGAACGCCCGGTCGGCGGCGGGGTCCACGCCCTGGCGGTACGTTTCCAGCCGGATGCAGCGCGATTTGATGTCCGCCTCCTGGAACTGGCCCGAGGCCAGCAGCGCGGCATTGGCTTCGTCGAGCAGTTCGTCGGCCGCGCAGGTCAGGCGGGTGTTCTCGGTAAGTTCGATGACGAGATGGGGCATGGCGGGGCGTCCGGAGCGTCGGGATGAGCCTGCATGATACGGTCACGCGGGGCCGTGCGGTGCGCTAAGCTCAAAGCCACTGCCGACTCTCGCGGGCCTGCCCGCCACTCGCATGCACGACTTCAGCGTCGATATCCTGCTGCGCCTGATCTGCGGCCTGTTTACAGGCATCGTCATCGGCCTCGACCGGAAGCTGCGCGGCAAGGCGGCGGGCATGCGCACGCTCGGGCTGGTCTCGCTGGGCGCGGCGGCGGCGCTGGCCATCCTGGTGCCGCACGGGCAGCCGTCCGATGCCGTCTCGCGCGTGCTGCAGGGTTTGCTGGCCGGGGTGGGCTTTCTCGGCGCCGGCGTCATCGTCCACCGTGGCCCGCATGCCCGTACCCAAGGCCTGACGACTGCGGCGGCGATCTGGCTGGCGGCGGTGCTGGGGGCTGCCTCGGGGACCGGGTACTACATGATCGTGGGCGTCACGCTGCTGCTCGCGCTGATGCTGACGCTTCTGGGCGGCCCGGTGGAGGCGGCGCTGGAGCGTCTGGTCGGGCGGATCGACCGGGTCTGGGGTCCGCGCCGCAACAAGAGCAAGCGGAGCAGGTCGGCGGACGCCGGCTCCGACGACGAGGACGATCTCCCCGGCTAGCTGGTTCGTAGCAAACTAGACCGGTAGCCGGGGCTGCCGGTCTGATACCGGACTGCAGGCCGCTCAGGCGTGGGCGAGGGCCGCTTCGAGCTGTGCCGCCGCTTCGGCGGGCTTGCCGTAGCGCGCGGGTGCGACGCGGGCGAGCTGCTGGAGCGTACGGAGACGGCCGCGCAGTTCCGCGTCCAGGCCGGGCGCGGGCATCAGGGTGGACGGGCAGGCTACGCCCAGCTTGTCGAGCGCCTCGCGGAAGTTGGCCACGGTCAGGCCCTCGGCGGGATCGACCTGGACGAGATGCGCGCGCTGGCCGGCGGAAAAGCTTTCGGCCGGTGCGCAGGACAGGATCACGTGCGCAGCCGGTGCGCTGCGTTGGGCGAACCATGCCGCCACTTCGGCACCGAAGCCGCCGCCGGCCTTCGGCAGCATTGCCTCGACCTGGAGGTCGAGCTGCTGGAGGATGGCCGCGGGCGTGCCGCGGCGCCATGCGTCGGCCACCACGACACGGGCGCCGGCGAGCCCGAACAGCCGGCGGATGAAGCCGAGTGCGACGGGATCGAAGAACCTGACGTCGCGTACCGTCCCCGTGTCGGGGCGGCCGCCGAGGCGGGCAGCGGAGCGGTCCGAGAACAGGACACCGGGTACGTCGAGCAGGATGAGGCGTTCGGACATGATTTCCCTTGTGGGTTTGAACGGGCTGGTGTGTCGAAGACTACTCGCCAACCCGGGGCGCAATCGTAACCGCTCATGCCCCAACATGAAACATATCTGTAACTTCCTCGCGACACTCGTAAATGACGGTAACCGCCTGAACACACATGTTTCAGGGCTCCACGACGGTCAACCGGAGCCTGTGGTCAGGCGTTTGCCGGGTCTGCGGGGTACTCGTGCACGTCGAGGCGGTAGCCCTGTGCGTAGACCACCGAGATCGACACGCCGTTCTCCTCGCACAGCCTGAGGCTGCGGCGCATGCGCGAGACCAGGCCGGCCAGCGCCCGCGACAGCGGCGGCAGCGGGTGCCCCCACACCGCCTGCTCGATGCTGGCGTTCGACAGCACGCGGCCCGCGTTGAGGAACAGCAGGTGGGCCAGGTCGAATTCCTTGGGCGTGAGCCGCATCATGTTGCCGCGCAGCGTGGCATAGCGGCCGACGCTGTTCAGCTCGTAGCGTCCCGCGCGCACCGGGCCGCCGGGGCGGAGCACGGGCGAAAGCTGGCGCCGGCGCAGCGCCGCGATGCGCGCCAGTAGCACGCGCGGACTGAGCGGCAGGCCGAGGTAGTCGTCGGCCCCGGCATCGAGCGCCTCGACGTGGTCGTCTTCGTTGCAGTCCGCCGACACCAGTACGATCGACAGCGTGCGCCCGAGTCCGGCGCGCACGGCGCGGATGACTTCGATGGCCGGCATGTCGGGCAGGCCGTGGTCGATCAGCAGCACGTCGTAGGCCGGCCCCGCCGAGCCGTTGACGACCTGCCAGCCGGTATCGAAGCCGAGGCAGTCGAAGCCGGCGCCGGCCAGGAGCCGGGCGAGCTGCGGCAGCGGCGACCCGGGCGCGGCCAGCACGGCGACGCGCGGCGCGGCGGCCAACGTGGTGGGTAGCGGGCTGGGCGCCTCCCGGGTGCCGGGGCCGGAGGGCGGCACGCTCCGGACGGAGTTGGCGAAGGCTTGCGAGGCCAGTGCTGGGGCGGATCGGAGCGGCATGAGTGTCAGGGAATGTTACTGAAAGGCGTCGCAAGGATAGCCATGCTCACTTCGCCAGAGAATCAGATAACTCCTAAATTGTGGGAAGAATCTATGGCACGGCGGGAGCCCGTGCGGTATGCCAGAATACGGGGCACCCGATTCCCCGGGACCACCAAACCGCTGGCGCCTCCCTGAAACCGGTCGATGTTCCAGAACCCAACCGTCATTGCGACGCTTGTCCTGTTCTTCCACACCCTCGGGGTGCTGGCGGCCCTGCACGCGGTCATGACGGTGCGCACCGCGCCGGGCGCCATCGCCTGGGCCGGGTCGCTGGTGATGATGCCGTACCTGACGCTCATCCCCTACCTGATCTTCGGCCGCAGCAATTTTGTCGGCTACGTCAACGCCCGCCGTTTCAACGACGAACAATTGCGCGCGCTGCGCAAGGGCATCAGTCCGATGGAGCGCGATGCCCGTGCCGCCTGCATCGTGCAGTCGCCGGAGCCGGCCTGCATGCGGGCGCTGCCCCGCCTGACCGGCATGCCGTGCCTGTCCGACAACCATGTGCGGCTGCTGCGTAACGGGCAGGAGACCTTCGCGGCCATCTTCGCGGCCATCGCGCAGGCGAAGGAAGTCCTGATCGTCCAGTTCTTCATCGTCCACGAAGACGCGCTCGGCATGCAGCTGCACAAGCTGCTGTGCGAGCGCGTGGCGGCGGGGGTCGAGGTCTATTTCCTGTATGACAGCATCGGCTCGCACGCGCTGCCCCGCACCTACACGCGCTCGCTGCAGCAGGCCGGCGTGCAGGTGCGGGCGTTCTCCACGCACCGCGGCTTCGTCAACCGCTTCCAGCTCAATTTCCGCAACCACCGCAAGCTGGTGGTGGTGGACGGCCAGCGCGCCTTCGTCGGCGGGCACAACGTGGGCGTGGAATATCTTGGCGAACACCCGCCGCTGGCGCCGTGGCGCGACACCCATATCGAGTTGCGCGGCACCGCCGTGCTCGACCTGCAGGTGGCATTTGCCGAAGACTGGTACTGGGCCAGCCGCGAGGTGCCGCACCTGCTGATGCCGCAACTCGGCAACGGCGGCATGACCTGCCAGGTGGTGGCCACGGGGCCGGCCGACCCGCAGGAGACCTGCTCGCTGTTCTTCGTCGAGGCCATCCAGTCGGCCCGCTTCCGGGTGTGGATCACCTCGCCGTACTTCGTGCCCGACGAGGCGGTGTTCGCGGTGATGCGGCTGGCGGTGCTGCGCGGGGTGGACGTGCGCATCCTGATTCCCTCGCGGCCCGACCACAGGGTCGTCTTCGCCGCCTCGACGTTCTACGCCTACCAGGCCGTCAGCGCCGGCATCAAGGTCTTTCGGTACCAGCCGGGCTTCCTGCACCAGAAGGTGGTCCTGGTCGACGACGATGCCGCCGCGGTCGGCACGGCGAATCTCGACAACCGCTCGTTCCGGCTCAATTTCGAACTGATGGTGATGACCGCGGACAGGGGATTCGCCGGCGACGTGGCGCGGATGCTGGAGGACGATTTCGCCCTCGCGAAGCCGGTCACCCGGGACGAGTACTTGCGCGCGTCCCCGCTGATGCGCGTGGCGATGCATGTGGCGAAGCTGTTCGCGCCTATCCTGTAGAGGCGACCCGGAGATTCCGGCCGTCCGGGCTGAAAGCCGCCGCTCCGTCATGACCAGCGCCCCCACCCGCACCACCTACCGCCATGGCGATCTCCGCCGCGCCCTGCTCGGGGCCGGCATCGACCTCGCCCGGGGCGGTGGCCCCGACGCGGTAGTGCTGCGCGAGGCCACCCGCCGCGCCGGGGTCGTGCCCAATGCGGCGTACCGCCATTTCGCCAGCCGGCAGGAACTGCTGCAGGCCGTGCGCGCGCATGCGCTATCGCAACTCGCGCTGGCGATGGAGTCCGAACTGGACGCCCTCGACAAGACCCTGCCGCCCGCCGGCTATGCCCGCGCCACGCTGGGTGCCATCGGCTCCGGCTACCTGCGCTTCGCGCTGGCCGAGACCGGCCTCTTCCGCACCGCCTTCAGCGGCGCCGATGCGGCCGGCGAGGTGGAGCACGACACCGATCCGGCCAAGGCCGGCCACAGCGGCCTCAATCCGTTCCAGCTACTGGGGGCGGCGCTCGACCGCATGGTCGCCAGCGGCGCGCTGCCGGCCTCGCGCCGCGAGGGGGCGGAGTATCTCGCCTGGGCGGCGGTACACGGGCTGGCGCTGCTGCTGATCGACGGCCCCCTGCGGGGCGCCGGACCGGAGCAGGTGGGGGGGCTGTCGGCGCGGCTGCTGGAGATGGTGGAAAAAGGCCTGTGAGCGGGCTGGCCGCGGCGCCGCGTCAGTCCTGGCCCGTCGCCCGGACCTGATAGGCGAACGTGTTGGCGAACACCGCATCGACGTCTACGAGCTGGCCGATGGTGGCGCCCGCCCGCAGTTTGTCCTGCAGTAGACGTTCGGTTGCGAGAAGCTGTTGCGCCTGCGCGAGAACGGCTTCGCAGCGCTCGAGCGGGACCACGACCACCCCGTTTTCGTCGGCCACCAGCAAGTCGCCGGGCGACACCGACACGCCGCCGCACTGGACGGTGACATTGACTTCGCCATAGCCGGTGACGGCGGCGACGTTCGGTACGATGCCCCGGCAGACCACCGGAAAACCCAGGTGCCGGATCTCGGTGACATCGCGGCAGGCGCCGTCGATGACGGCGGCGACCACGCCCCGGTTCATGGCCGAGATCGTCATGTTCTCGCCCCAGAATGCCGTGCTGGCCGAGGTGTGCGCATCGATGACGATGACGTCGCCCGGTTCGGCGATATCGATTGCCTTGAATGGCGCGGCAAGATCGGACGCGAGCGTCTTGACGGTCACGGCGCTGCCGGCGAAGCGGACCGGCGCCGAGAGCGGACGCAGCTCGACCGACATCGCGCCGAAGCGTCCCATGCAGTCGGACAGCGCGCAGGTGACGGAATCGTGCGCCGCCTGCAGTGCGCGGTACGCCGAAATCACGCCCGGATCGGGGCGCCGGATCGTCGGGATGATCATGTCTGGCTCCTTGCCGAAGAGGCTGTGGCGGGGCGGGTCTCAACCCTGTCGAGAGGGCGGGCCTGGGACTGCCAGTCCGGGCACCAGCGCTTCCACGCGCGGGGTGCCCGTCAACGGCCCAACCATCGGCGGCGGTCCCGGCGGCGGGCCAGTACGGTCTCCGCGTGGCGGATGCCCCGTGCGGGGGTTGCCGTTCCTGTCGACAGCCACGTTCAGCGTGGCTACATAGCGGCTGTTTTCATCGCGCACGTCGCCTAGCACCGTCTCGCCGGCCTCAATGCGGATGCCGTCGTTGCTGTTGAGCGTGTCGCGCAGCGAGGCGCGGCGGTAGGCCGGCACTTGCGTGTAGAGGAATTCACTGAGCGCGTCGGGCAGGAAGAACTGGCAGGTCAGCACGTTGCGCGCGCCGTGGAAGACCTTGAAATGGATATGCGTGGTGCGTCCCGGATACCAGCCGGGGTAGATGGTGGAGAACGTTGCCACGCCGTCGGCGCCGGTCGCCTGCGTGCCGCGCAGGAAGGTGCGTCCGCGCATGTCGGCCCGCCGGTTCTCGCCCTGGCTGGCATAGCCCGAGTAGAACCCCTCCGCATTGCAGTGCCAGATATCCACGCGCGCGCCGGCGAAGGGCGCGCCGGTTTCATCGACAATCGCGAAGCGTACGGCGAGCGGTACGCCTGGCGTGCCCTCGGTGATGTCAGCGCGGACCAGGCCGGGATCGAAATAGTACGGGCCTTCGGTGGTCTGCGCGGTCAGCGTGGGACGGGAGCGGTTCGCGGGGGCGGGTTGCGCGGAAGCCGCATGCGTGGCGCCAAGCAGGCCGAGCGAGCCGGCGCCGGCCAACAGGCGGCGTCGTGCGGGCTGGCTTGGGCCATCGGAAGCGGACGGTGAAATCTCGGGGGCGGCTGGCATGGTCGGGCTCGTGTCGGGTGCACCAGCCATGTTACGCGCGTGGATACGGAAAGAAAAAAACCACGACGACCTGGTGGGCCGTCGTGGTGCAGGCAATCGGATCGGAAGAGGGGTTCGCCTCCGACCCGGTCGGGGGCACCCGCGGGGACGGGTGCAGCGCCAATGTAGCGGGTCGGCAGCCTGGGCGAAATCGTAGGATTACTAAATTTGACCCCGTCTCCGTAACGTTACGGTAACTGCCGGAGCTGGGCGATCACGGACATGAGGGCGGAATGCGCGATCACCACGGCAGGCTCGTCCTGCAGGGCCTGCTGGTAGCGCGCGCGGAAGGTCTCGTCGCCGCGTTCGGAAAAGAGCTTCGCGGCGGCGTCGGCCACGGCGCGGCAGGTGTCGTCGTGGTGTTCGGACCCGTCGAGTTCCTCGTCAATCTCGATGATGAGGCGCGACAGCGGATCGAGCCAGCGGAAGTACGGGTCTTCCGTGACCACTTGCACGAAGCGGCCCGACGGCACCGGGCCGTGTACGCGTTCGTACTGCGAGCGGTCGTAGCGGATGACTTCCTTGTGGACGTGCAGCAGGCCGGCGCGCAAGGCGCGCAGGCAAGCGCGGCGGCTTTCCTGCAGGGCGAGGAATTGTTCGGTGGGCATGCCGCTTCTCCGTTCGCTCTTTCCGGGGCCCCGGTCCTGTTCCCGCGCACCACTCCCGGATGTGCGTCGCCTGCCCCTGGTTCACCGGCCAGCTCACCTGGCACCGTCCGGCGCGAGTGCCAGTATAGGCAGACGGCCATGCGCGAGCCAGCGGCCGGGGATAGCGAAATACCCGAATCCCTGCGCGATCGCATTCGTCTGCGATCACTGGCGGTCACAACCGATCACACTTCGCTCACCCTCCGTTCACCCTGGACTGAGATGCCATGCAGATCAGATTCAAGCGCGTTTCATACCTGACGGAAAAAGGGTCGGGTTTCCACCATGAGTCCGCGTGCGGGAAGCCGGTGGCGCTTTCATCGCTTGCGTTGCGGCAACTCAATAGGTCTCGAGATGCAGCCGCCCGTCGCGCCTGAGCGACTCCGCAATGCGGTCCCACGGCAACCCAGCTTGCTGGAGCACGTCGCGCAGCGCCAGCACCACGCCTTCCTCCATGCTCTTGAGCCCGCAGACGTAGATGCAGGTATTCGGGTCGGCCACCAGTTCGGCCAGGTCGGCGGCGCGCTCGCGCATCAGGTCCTGCACATAGCGCTTGGGCTGGCCGGGCGTGCGGGAGAAGGCGAGGTTGATGTCGATGAAATCCCTGGGCAGGTTCTGCAGCGGGCCGAAGTAGGGCAGCTCTTCCTTGGTCCGCGCCCCGAAGAACAGCATCAGCTTGCCGCCGTCGAACTTGCCGGACTTGCGCAGCCGGCGCCGCCATTCGGTCATGGCCCGCATCGGCGCGCTGCCGGTGCCGGTGCAGATCATGACGATGTTCGAGCGCGGGTGGTTCGGCATCAGGAAGGTGGCGCCGAACGGACCGATGACGTCGACCTTGTCGCCGATCTGCAGGTCGCACATGTAGTTCGACGCCACGCCGCGCACCGGGTTGCCCTGGTGGTCCTGCAGCACGCGCTTGATGGTCAGCGAGAGGTTGTTGTAGCCGGGCCGCTCGCCGTTGCGGGGGCTGGCGATGGAGTACTGGCGCGCATGGTGCGGCTTGCCACCGGCATCGGTGCCGGGCGGGACGATGCCGATCGACTGGCCTTCGAGCACCGGGAACGGCGTGGCGCCAAAGTCGAGCACGATGTGGTGGGTGTCGTACTCGCGGCCCAGTTCGGTGACGCGATGGTTGCCGGTGACGGTGGCCGTGATGGTCTTCTGCGCGGCGCGGGCGCCGTACAGGTTGGTGTACGCATGCGCGGCGGACCACGGCGGCACCGTGGCGCCGAAGGCGGCGCTGTTGAAGGTCTCCTCCACGCCGGCGGGGGCGGTGGCCGGGGCGACCTGGGACAGCAGTTCGACCGGAGCGTCGGCCGCGGCGCCTGCCGCCTCCAGTTCCTCGGCGGGCAGTTCTTCCGGGAGGGTGTCCCAGCCGAGTTGCGCCTCGATGCTGTAGGCCTTTGCCCGGGGCACGGCGCGCCAGTTGTCGATGGAGCCGGTCGGGCAGGGCGAGATGCAGGCCATGCACAGGTTGCACTTGTCGGCGTCGACTACGTAGTTGCGCGAATCATGCGTGATGGCGCTCACCGGACAGGTCGCCTCGCATGTGTTGCAACGGATGCAGATCTCGGGATCGATCAGGTGCTGCTTGATGACGTGAATCTCGGCCATGTCCATGACAGTCTCCGAACCGGCTTGGGGGCGCCGCTCTCTGGTGGTAGGTAATGCCGTGCTCAGTCGGGCCTCGCTGGGCCCTCGCTCGGGCCTCGTTCTGGCCCTGGCTTCAGTATGGCCTTCAGTTGAACCGCACGTACTCGAAATCCACCGGCTGGCGGTTGATGCCCATGACCGGCGGCGCGATCCAGTTGGCGAACTTGCCCGGCTCCACCACGCGGCCCATCAGGCTCGCCACGAACGCGCGATCGGTCTCGCTTGGTAGCCACTGATCCCTGCTGGCCTGCCATTCGGCCTCGGAAATCACACGGCCGTCGGGCGATACCTTCACCCCGGCCAGCGCGCCGATGTTGCGATGGAAGGCCTTGTGCGGCACCTTGAGGCGGAACGGGATGCCCGCCTTCTCGATCACCTTGTTCCAGCGCTCCACGCCGGCCATGCTGTCCTTGATGTAGTCGTCGCGCAGCACTTCGTTGAGCGCGTTGAGCATCGGCACTTCCTTCTCGACGATCTGCCCGCCCGCGGCCTGCAGCACGCGGTAGGTCTGGCCCTTGAGCACGTGGTCGTCGGCGCGCTTGCCTTCCTCGAAGCGGCCCTTGAGCCCGGTGCTGTAGAACGTGGCGGCATTGCTCGACTCGTCGGCGCCGAACAGGTCGATCGTCACGCTGTAGTGGAAGTTGAGGTAGCGCTGGAGCGTCGGCAGGTCGATCACGCCGGCATTGCGCAGCGTCTTCGGGTCGTCGGTCTTCAGTTGGTTCATCACCTGGCAGGTGCGCTGGATCACGCGCGACACGCCGCTCTCGCCCACGAACATGTGATGCGCTTCCTCGGTCAGCATGAAGCGCGTGGTGCGGGCGAGCGGATCGAAGGCGCTCTCGGCCAGCGCGCAGAGCTGGAACTTGCCGTCGCGGTCGGTGAAGTAGGTGAACATGAAGAACGACAGCCAGTCGGGCGTCTGCTCGTTGAACGCCTGCAGGATGCGCGGGTTGTCCTGCTGGCCGGAGCGGCGTTCCAGCAGGGCCTCGCCTTCCTCGCGCCCGTCGCGGCCGAAGTACTTGTGGAGCAGGTAGACCATGGCCCACAGGTGGCGGCCTTCCTCCACGTTGACCTGGAACAGGTTACGCAGGTCGTACATGCTCGGCGCGGTGAGGCCCAGGTGGCGCTGCTGCTCGACCGACGCGGGCTCGGTGTCGCCCTGCGTGACGATGATGCGGCGCAGGTTGGCGCGGTACTCGCCCGGCACGTCCTGCCAGGCGTTTTCGCCCTTGTGGTCGCCGAAGTGGATCTTGCGGCCCTGCTCGGCCGGGTTCAGGAAGATGCCCCAGCGGTAGTCCGGCATCTTGACGTGGCCGAAGTGCGCCCAGCCCTGCGGATCGACGCTGATCGCGGTGCGCAGGTAGATGTCGTGCGTCTGGCTGCCCTCGGGGCCCATGTCGTTCCACCAGTTCAGGTAGTTCGGCTGCCACTGCTCGAGGGCGCGCTGCAGCGTGCGATCCTCGCTCAGGTTGACGTTGTTGGGGATCTTCTCGCTGTAGTTGATGCCGGACATGGTGGGGTCTCCTGAGGGATTCGATTTTCTCCCCTCTCCCGCAAGCGGGAGAGGGGCTGGGGGAGAGGGCGGGAGCGTCTGCTGGCGCGGCGCCTTGTCAAACCGCCCCTCTCCCCAACCCTCTCCCCGTGAGGGGAGAGGGAGCAGAAAGAGCGGGAATCAGACGCGGTTCCAGTCGAACGCCGCCTTGTCGCCCTTGCCGTAGACCTTCAGCGCACCCTTCTCGCCGACGGCGTTCGGGCGCTGGAAGATCCAGTTCTGCCACGCGGTCAGCCGGCCGAAGATGCGGGTGACCATGTTTTCCTTGCCGTTGAAGCGCAGGTTGGCTTCCATGCCGGTCAGCGCGTCGGGCGACATCGCCACGCGTTCTTCCAGCGCGATGCGGATCTCGTCGGTCCAGTCGATGTCGTCGGGGTTGGCCGTGACCAGGCCGAGGGCGTAGGCGGCATCGGCGTCGAGCGGCTTGCCGGCCTGTTCGCGCACGGCGTCGAGCGCGGGCTGCTCGTCGTAGAAGCGGCGGCCGAGGCGGCTCTGGCCGGTGGCCATCGGGTACAGCCCGAAGTTGGTCCCGGCGACGGTGATCTTCGGCGCGTTGGCTTCGTCGTCGGGCAGGGCGAGGTGATAGATGCGGTCGCAGGCCAGCGCCAGTTCGAGGAAGGTGCCGGCGAAGCAGGAGCCCGGCTCCACGAGCGCGAACAGGCTGCGCGACGACACGTCGAGGCGCGACAGCGTGCGGCGGAGGTGGCCGATGGTCTCGCGCACCAGCCAGTGATCCTTGTGGGCGAGCAGGGTGGCGTCGGTGGCGAGTACGTCTTCGGCGTCGCCTTGCGTCTTGAGGATCCACGTGCCGGTGTCGAGCTCGTTGGTGCGCATCGACAGGATGGCGTCGTCCAGTTCCCGGGCCAGTTGCAGCGGATACCAGCTGGCGCCGGCGGCGACGATGGCGTCGACGGTTGTCGGCTGCTCGCCGGTGGGCGCCTTGACGGTGAAGGTGGCGGTGCGGCCGGCGCGGTCGATCCCGACGGTGACGTACTGGTAGCGCAGGGCATCGGCTTCGATGGTGCGCTCGAGCGGGGTCAGCGCCACGCCCCTGGCATCAGCGGGACGGTCGCTCTGTGCGGCGAGTTCGAGGGCCCGGTCCTGCACCTTCCGGGCGAACACGGCGGGTTTGGCGATGTCGTCCACCAGCCGCCAGTCCTTGGCGCGCTGGCCGCGCACGCCTTCGGTCGTGGTGCAGAAGATGTCGGCCAGGTCGTGGCGCACGTGGCGCTTGTCGGTCACGCGGGTCAGGCCGCCGGTGCCCGGCAGCACGCCCAGCAGCGGCACTTCGGGCAGGCTGACGGCGGAGGAACGGTCATCGACCAGGATGATCTCGTCGCAGGCCAGGGCCAACTCGTAGCCGCCGCCCGCGCAGGCGCCGTTGACGGCGGCGATGAACTTCAGGCCGCTGTGCGCCGAGGTGTCCTCGATGCCGTTGCGCGTCTCGTTGGTGAACTTGCAGAAGTTGACCTTCCACGCGTGGCTGCTCACGCCCAGCATGAAGATATTGGCGCCCGAGCAGAAGACTTTGTCCTTCGCACTCGTGACGATCACGCTGCGCACTTCCGGGTGCTCGAAGCGGATGCGGTTCAGCGCGTCGTTCAGTTCGATGTCGACGCCGAGGTCGTAGCTGTTCAGCTTGAGCTTGTAGCCGGGACGCAGGCCGGCGTTCTCGTCGATGTCCACCGTGAGGGTGGCCAGCGGGCCCTCGAACTTCAGCTTGAGGTGCTTGTACTGGGCGGGGGTGGTCTGGTACTCGACGCGGGGGGCGGCTTCGGTCACGGTTCGGTCTCCTCGACATTGATGAACCATAGTGCATGGTTCGGGGTCGGTGTGAACGAACTATAGTTCTCCAATCCCGGTGACGTCAAGCACTATGTTGCATCTTTTGTCGGGGGCGACGGTGGCGTCACCCGCCGCCTGACTATGCCGGCAGGTGCAGCGCACGCCGCACGAGTTCGCGCAGCGCCTGGAAGGTGGGCTCCAGTTCCTGCTTGCTCGTATTCAGCGAGAACTCCGCCTTCGAATAGAAGGCCGAGCGCCCGGCGAGGATGTGGCGAAGGTCCTCCATCGCCTCCTTGCTGGCCGCCATCGGCCGGAAGTCGCCCTGCGCGCGCACCCGGTTCATGTGGTCTTCCGGCTCGGCCTGCAGCCAGACGGTGGTGCAGTGGGCCAGCAGCAGGTTGAACGTGGCGGGGTCCGACACCAGCCCGCCCGGCGTGGCGATCACCGCCTCCGGATAGATCTGGATGGCTTCCTCCAGCGCGCGCCGCTCGTAGCGACGGTAGGCGTTCATGCCGTACAGGCCCTGGATTTCCGAGATCGAGCAGCCGGCGAATTTCTCGATTTCGCGGCTCATTTCCACAAAGGGAAAGCCCAAGTCCTCGGCCAGCATGGCGCCCAGCGTGGTCTTGCCGGCGCCGCGCAGGCCGATCAGCGCCACGCGCGGACTGCGCGCCGCCTGCAGGGCGTTCTCGCCGCCAGTGCCGAGCATCTCGCCGATGGCCACCCGCACGCGCCGCAGCGTGGCCTCGTCGCGGTTCTCCAGCTGCTCGCGGATCAGCAGCCACTCGGGCGAGGCGGTGGTCACGTCGCCCAGCAGCGCCACGAGCGGGCAGTGCAATGCCAACGCCACCTGCTGCAGCACGAGGATCGACGCATTGCCGCTGCCGTATTCGAGATTGGCGAGGTGCCGCTCGGAGACGCCGGCTGCCAGCGCTGTCGCCTTGCGCGTCAGGCCCCGCTGGGCGCGCAGTTCGCGCACGCGCTCGCCGAGCGTCACCAGCAACTGGTGCTTGCCGTCGTTGGCGGGAGCAGCATCTTGCATATCTGACTCGGGGTCATCCCTGAGTGGTTCTGCTTCATGCAATATAGTGCTTGACATGGATGTGGTGTGGTTCTACTTTGCACACATGCAAAATAATGCATGGAGGCCTGGCGCGCAAGGAATCCCCCGGCGCGGCCAAGTCTATCTGGAGCCCCCGTCTATGTCCCACTCCGAATTGCTATCGAATTACCTGGGCGGCCGCTGGCAGCCCGGCCAGGGCGCCGGCGTCGCGCTGGTCGATCCGGTGCTCGGCACCGAGCTGGCCCGGGTCGATGCCGCCGGGCTCGACCTCGTCGCCGGCTTCGCCTTTGCCCGCGAGCAGGGCGGGGCGGCGTTGCGCGCCATGACGTACCGCCAGCGCGCCGCCATGCTGGGCGAAATCGGCAAGGTGCTGCAGGCCAGCCGCGACGCCTATTACGAGATCGCCACCGCCAACAGCGGCACGGTACGCAACGATTCGGCAGTCGATATCGATGGCGGCCTCTACACGCTCGGCACGTATGCCAAGCTGGGCGAGTCATTGGGCGACCGGCACTTCCTGGCCGACGGCGACGCCGTGCGCCTCGGCAAGGAGCCGCAGTTCCAGTCGCAGCACGTGCAGGTGCCCACGCGCGGCGTGGCCCTCTTCATCAACGCCTTCAATTTCCCCTCGTGGGGACTGTGGGAGAAGGCCGCGCCGGCGCTGCTGTCGGGCGTGCCGGTGATCGTCAAGCCGGCCACGTCCACCGCCTGGCTGACGCAGCGGATGGTGCGCGACGTGGTGGAGGCGGGCGTGCTGCCGGCCGGTGCCCTGTCCGTCGTGTGCGGCAGCTCGGCCGGACTGCTCGACCAGCTCGGCCCGTTCGACGTGGTGTCCTTCACCGGCTCGGCCGATACCGCCGCGCTGGTCCGCTCGCATCCCGCCGTGGTGCGGCGCTCGGTGCGCGTCAATATCGAGGCCGACAGCATCAACTCGGCGCTGCTGCTGCCCGGCGAGGGCGCAGAGGCGCTCGACCTGCTGGCGAAGGAAGTGGCGCGCGAGATGACCGTCAAGTCCGGCCAGAAATGCACGGCGATCCGGCGTGTCTTCGTGCCGCAGGAGCAGTACGATGCCGTCGCCCAGGCCATCGGGGCGAGGCTTGCCAGGGTGACCGTCGGCAACCCGCGCAACGACACCGTACGCATGGGCGCCCTCGTCAGCCGCGCGCAACTTTCATCGGTGAAGGAAGGACTGGCCGCCCTGCGCGAACATGCCGAGATCCTGCACGACGGCAACACCCACGCGCTGGTCGACGCCGACCCCGCCATCGCCTGCTGCCTCGGCCCCACGCTGCTCGGCGCCCGCAATGCCGACGCCGCCGCCATCCACGACATCGAGGTCTTCGGCCCCGTCGCCACGCTCGTGCCGTACCGCGACGCCGCCCACGCCCTCGACCTCGTCCGCCGCGGCCAGGGCTCGCTGGTGGCCTCGCTCTACGGCACCGACCCCGCCGCGCTCGCTGCCACCGCCCTCGAACTGGCCGACAGCCATGGCCGCGTCCACGTGATCTCGCCCGACGTGGCGCAGACGCAGACCGGCCACGGCAACGTCATGCCCCAGTCGCTCCATGGCGGCCCCGGCCGCGCCGGTGGCGGTGAGGAGCTGGGCGGACTGCGTGCGTTGGGCTTCTATCACCGCCGCAGCGCGGTGCAGGCCAGCGTCGACGTGCTGGAGCGGTTGTAGAAGCGCCAGAGTGATGTTGCTCCCCTCTCCCTTTGGGAGAGGGGCTGGGGGTGAGGGCAGGCGCTTCGTGGTCGCACGGCGCTTCCTCCCTCACCCCGGCCCTCTCCCCCAGGGAGAGGGAGAACACCGGAAAAGGGCGCCGCCACGCTGCGCAGGGATTCCAGGACAGAGGAGACACATGATGGCAGCAGACCCCACCCAGCCAGCCGCGCCGGGCGAGACGTTCAACTTCGCCGCGCACCTGCTCGCCCGCAATGCCGACCGCGCTGGCAAGACGGCGTACATCGACGATCACGGTTCGCTCCGCTACGGCGAACTGGCCGACCGCGTCCGCCGCCTCGCCACGGCATTGCAGGCCCTCGGCATCCATCGCGAGGAACGCGTGCTGCTGCTGATGCACGATTGTTCCGACTGGCCGGTGAGCTTCCTCGGCGCGATGTACGCCGGCATCGTGCCGGTCGCCGTCAATACACTGCTGACGGCGGACGACTACGCCTACATGCTCGAACACAGCCGCGCACAGGCCGTGCTGGTGTCGGGGGCGCTGCTGCCGGTGCTGCGCGACGCCATGACGCGCGCCGCGCACGAGGTGCGCACGGTGATCGTCTCGCACGCCGAGGACGCACTGCCGCCGGGCGCGGTCGCCTTCGACGATCTGCTCGCCCGTCACGCCCCGCTCGGCGCCCCCGCCGCCACCGGCCCCGACGATCCCGGCTTCTGGCTCTATTCTTCCGGCTCCACCGGCCGCCCCAAGGGCGTGCTGCACAGCCATGCCAACCCCTACTGGACCGCCGAGCTGTATGGCACGCCGGTACTCGGGCTGACCGGCGCGGACGTCTGCTTCTCGGCCGCCAAGCTGTACTTCGCCTACGGCCTCGGCAACGCGCTGACGTTCCCGCTCAGCGTGGGCGCCACGGTCGTGCTGATGGCCGAGCGGCCCACGCCCGAGGCGGTGTTTCGCCGCTGGCGCGAGCACCGGCCGACAGTCTTCTTCGGGGCGCCCACCGGCTATGCCGGGATGCTCGCGGCGCCGGGGCTGCCGGCGCGGGGCGAGGTGGCCCTGCGCCTGTGTTCGTCCGCCGGCGAGGCCCTGCCCGCCGACATCGGCCAGCGATTCACCGATCATTTCGGCTGCGAGATCATCGACGGCATCGGCTCCACCGAGATGCTCCACATCTTCCTGTCGAACCTCCCCGGCCGCGTGCGCTACGGCACCACGGGCTGGCCGGTGCCCGGCTACGACGTCGAACTGCGCGACGAGTGCGGCAACGCGGTGCCCGACGGCGAGGTCGGCGACCTCTACATCCAGGGCCCGAGCAGCGCCCTGATGTACTGGGGCAACCGCGAGAAGTCGCGCGAGACATTCCGGGGCGGCTGGACCAAGAGCGGCGACAAGTACGTGCGCAACCCCGATGGCACCTACGTCTACGCCGGCCGCAGCGACGACATGATCAAGGTCAGCGGCATCTATGTCTCGCCCTTCGAGATCGAGGCCACGCTGGTCAACCATCCGGCGGTGCTCGAAGCCGCCGTGATCGGCGTGCCGGATGCCGAGGGGCTGACCAAGACCAAGGCGTTCGTCGTGCTGAAGCCCGGCGCGAGCGCAGACGAAGGCGAACTCAAGGCCTTCGTGAAATCGCGGCTGGCGCCATTCAAGTACCCGCGCCAGATCGTCTTCCTGGACAGCCTGCCCAAGACCGCCACCGGCAAGATCCAGCGGTTCCGGCTGCGCGAGGCGGAGGCGGAACTGGCGACCAGCTAGACCACTGGTTGTCTCCCCTCTCCCTGTGGGAGAGGGGCGGGGGAGAGGGCAGGAGGTTCGCCAACCGGCAACGCTGCCAGACGCGCCGACCCTCTCCCCCAACCCCTCTCCCGCAGGCGGGAGAGGGGAGCACATTCACACCCCAAAGAGGAGACACCCATGCGTCAGATCGATGTCCACAAGCTGGCCGACGAGGCCCGCTTCAACCGCTTCCACCTGCAACTGCTGGCCTGGTGCGCCGTCATCATCATCTTCGACGGCTACGACCTGGCCGTGGCCGGCATCGCCCTGCCATCGATCATGAAGGACATGGGCGTGACGCCGGCCAGTGCCGGCTTCATGGTCAGCTCGGCGCTGTTCGGCATGATGTTCGGCGCGGTCTTCCTCGGCACCCTGGCCGACCGCATCGGCCGCCCGCGCGCCATCGCGCTGTGCATCGTGCTGTTCAGCGTGTTCACGGCGGCCGCGGGGATGAGCCACGACCCGGTGACGTTCAGCATCACGCGCTTCCTCGCGGGCCTCGGCATCGGCGGCGTGATGCCGAACGTGGTCGCCCAGATGACCGAATACTCGCCGCGCAAGCTGCGGGCGACGCTGGTCACGCTGATGTTCAGCGGCTATTCGGTGGGCGGCATGCTGGCCGCGCTGCTCGGCAAGGGGCTGCTGGCGAACTACGGCTGGCAGTCGGTCTTCCTGGCCGCCGGCGCGCCGGTGCTGATCGTGCCCTTCGTGCTGAAGGCGCTCCCCGAGTCGATGCCGTTCCTGATCCGCGCCGGCCGCACCGGGGCACTGCAAGGCATCGCCGCGCAGCTCGACCCGTCGCACCGTGCCCGGCCCGACGACCGCTTCGTCCTGCCCGATGGCGGGCATGCCGTTGGCGCGCCGGTCGGCCAGTTGTTCAAGGATGGCCGCGGCTTCAGCACCGCGATGTTCTGGGTGGCCTTCTTCATGTGCCTGTTCATGGTCTACGCGCTCAGCTCGTGGCTGACCAAGCTGATGGCCGGCGCGGGCTACAGCCTCGGTTCGGCGCTGACCTTCGTGCTGGTGCTGAACTTCGGCGCCATGCTCGGCGCGATTGGCGGCGGCTGGCTGGCCGACCGTTTCAACATCAAGCACGTGCTGGTCGGCATGTACGCGCTGGCGGCGGTGTCGATCACGCTGCTCGGCTTCAAGGTGCCGACGCCGGTCCTCTTCCTCCTCGTCGGCCTGGCCGGCGCGTCGACCATCGGCACGCAGATCGTGACCTATGCCTACGCGGGCCAGTTCTACCCGATGGCCGTGCGCGGCACCGGCATCGGCTGGGCCTCGGGGGTGGGGCGTGCCGGGGCGATCCTGGCGCCCATCGTGATCGGCGTGCTGGTGGGGATGGCGCTGCCGCTGCAGCAGAACTTCATGGCGATTGCGTTGCCGGCGGTGCTGGCGGCGCTGGCGGTGTCGCTGATCGACCATCGGCGCTCGGCATCGGTGGCGGTGACGCCGGAAGCGGTGGAAGCGGTGGAAGCGGTGGTGCAGGCAGGGTAAGCGGGCCGGCCACGGATTTCACCCGCCGTCTTTCGGCGGCGCGGTGGCCGCGAGCATGTCCTCCAGCACGGCCAGCGTGTCCGCTTCCTCCACCGTCTTGTCCTGCCGCCAGCGCGCGATGCGCGGGAAGCGCACGGCGATGCCGCTCTTGTGGCGCGGGCTGCGGGCGATACCCTCGAACGCGAGTTCGAAGACCTGGGTCGGCTGCAGGCTGCGCACGGGGCCGAAGGTTTCCACGGTGGTGCGGCGGACGATGGCGTCGACCTCGCGGATCTCCTCGTCGGTGAGGCCCGAGTAGGCCTTGGCGAACGGCACCAGCGCGCGGCCCGGGGTGTCGGGCGGCGCGTTCCACACGGCGAAGGTGTAGTCGGTGTGAAGACTCGCGCGGCGCCCGTGGCCGCGCTGGGCGTAGAGCAGTACGGCGTCGACGGAGTAGGGGTCGATCTTCCACTTCCACCAGAGGCCGACGTCCTTCGTCCGACCCACGCCGTACGCGGCCTCCGCGCCCTTCAGCATGAAGCCTTCCACGCCCATCTGGCGCGAGGCCTCGCGCAACGTCGCATACGAAGGCCAGTCGGCGGCTTCGATGCGCGGGCTCAGTTCGAGGGCCGGATGGACATAGTCCGCGACGATGGTCTCGAGCAGGGCACGGCGCTCGGCCTGCGGGCGCGGGCGCCAGTCCTCGCCGGCCCATTCGAGCACGTCGTAGGCCATCAGGATGGCCGGGGCATCGCGCAGGATCTTCGCGTTCAGCGTCTTGCGGCCGATGCGCTGCTGCAACAGCGCGAAGGGCTGCACGCGGCCGTCGTGCCAGATCACGATCTCGCCGTCGAGCACCGTGCCGTCGGGCAGCAGCTTGGCGGCATCGGCCACCTCGGGAAAGCGCTCGGTGACGAGGTCTTCGCCGCGCGACCATACCCAGCACTGGCCGCCGCGGCGCACGAGCTGGGCGCGGATGCCGTCCCATTTCCATTCGACCTGCCAGCGTGCGGGGTCGCCGAGCACGGTATCGAACTGGTCGAGCGGCACCTGCAGCGGATGGGCGAGGAAGAAGGGATAAGGCTGGCCGCCGGAGCGTCCGGCGGCGTCCTCGCCTTCCGGGGCGATCAAGGCGAGATAGCGCGCGGCATCGGGCCGGGCGTTCAGGTCGGTATAGCCGACCATGCGCTCGGCCACGCGCTTGGGGTCGAGGCCGCCCACCTCGCCCAGCGCCCGCACCACCAGCGGGCGCGACACGCCGATGCGGAAGGCCCCGGTGATGAGCTTGAACAGCACCAGCCGCGCCTGCGGGTCGAGCGGTCGCCAGAGCGCGTCGAGCCGGTCGCGCAGCACCTCGGGCGGCAGGCCGCGCAGCGGGAGCAGGCGCTGCTCGACCCATTCGGCGAGTCCGGCCTCGTCGGTGAGGGCGGCGGGCGGCAGCAGCAGGGCGATGGTCTCGGCGAGATCGCCCACCGCCTGGTAGCACTCGTCGAACAGCCATTCGGGCAGCGCCGCCGCATGGCGCGCCATCTCGCGCAGCATGGCGACCGGGACGATCTGGCGCGGCTTGCCGCCGGCGAGGAAGTAGACGGCCCACGCGGCGTCGGCGGGCGGGGTGCGGCGCAGGTAGCGTACCAGCGCGGCGAGGCGGGCATTGTTGGACGTGGTGCCGTCGAGTTCGGCATAGAGCGCGGCGAAGGCCTTCATGCGCCGGCCTCCGCTGCCGGGGCGGCTTCGTCATCTTCCTCGCCGAAATGCGTGTCGAACGACTGCGCCTGCCAGCCCTGCTCGGCGAGATAGCGCACCATCACCGGCACGTTGCCGTGGGTGACGATGACGCGCTGCGCCGCCGTCGCGGCAATGGCCTGCATCAGGCCCGGCCAGTCGGCGTGATCGGACAGCACGAAGCCCCGGTCCACGCCGCGCCGCCGCCGCGTGCCGCGCAACTGCATCCAGCCGCTGGCAAAGGCATCGGCCGCGTCGCCGAAGCGGCGCAGCCAGGGCGAGCGCTGGGCCGAGGGCGGGGCCAGCACGAGGGCCTGGTGCCGCAAGGGGCTGCGTGCCGGCAGGTCGTCCGCCTGCATCATCGGTGGCAGCGTCACCCCCTCCGCGGCGTAGGCCGCGTTCAACTGCGCCAGCGCGCCGTGGGCGACGACGGGGCCGGGCAGGCCGTCCGCCCCGGCGCTCTGCAGTACGCCATGCAGGATGCGCTGCGCCTTGCCGAAGGCGTAGCAGTACAGCACGCTCGCGCGCCCGGCCTCGGCGTTGCCGCGCCACCAGTCGACGATCTCCGCCATGATCTGCGCCTGTGGCTGCCAGCGGTAGATGGGCAGGCCGAACGTGCTCTCGGTGATGAAGGTGTCGCAGCGTACCGGCTCGAAGGGCGCGCAGGTGCCGTCGGCTTCCAGCTTGTAGTCGCCCGACGCCACCCAGACCTGCCCGCCGTGCGCCAGCCGCACCTGCGCCGAGCCGAGGACATGGCCGGCCGGATGCAGGCTCAGTTCGACGCCGTGGTGGACGATGCGCTCGCCGTACGCCAGCGTCTGCAGGGGAATGCCCGGCAACCGTGCTTCCAGCACGCCGCGGCCCGGCGCCGCGCACAGGTAATGGGCCGAGCCGGCGCGGGCATGGTCGGCGTGGGCGTGGGTGATCACGGCCCGGTCCACCGGGCGCCAGGGGTCGATGTAGAAGTCCCCGGGCGGGCAGTACAGGCCCTCGGGGCGGGCGACGATCAGGTCGGCGGGCATGGTCGGCAACGGAAATCGCGCAAACCGGGCAAAATCCGGCTCTGGGCGGGCACGTCGCCATTACAACACCAATCACCCCATGTGCGCCGACGCTGGATGTCCGCGCCATGTATGCAAGAGGAACCAATATGCCGATGACCGAGACCTACGCCGCCACCGAACCCGCCCGTGCCGAGATCGACAGCCTCCCGGGCCCGACCGTGCTCGAGTTCGGCGCGCCGTGGTGCGGCCACTGCATGCGGGCGCAGGGCCCGATCGCCGAGGCGTTCGCCGGCCACGACGCCGTGCGCCACATCAAGGTCGAGGACGGCAGCGGGCGGCCGCTGGGCCGCTCCTACCGCATCAAGCTCTGGCCGACGCTGGTGTTCCTGCGCGACGGCCAGGAGGTGGCGCGGGTAGTGCGGCCCACGAGCGTGCGTGAGCTCGCCGGGGCGATGGCCGCGGTCGTCGCGTAGGTCGTGTTCAGGCTCCCCTCTCCCTTTGGGAGAGGGGAGCAAACATGAGAGTGAACTACGCGCTGAGTGCCACCTCCGGCACCACCTTGGGCCGCAGGTCCATCACCCGCTTCGCCTTGCCGGTCGAGGTACGCTCGATGCGGTCGGCCGGCACGGCTTCCACCCTGGTGGAGATGCCGACGTAGGTCTTGATCGCGTCGCGCAGCTGGCCCGCCAGCGCGTCACGCTCGGCTTCGGACAGCCGGTGCGACAGTTCCGGCCGCACCTCGACCTTGACCGCCAGCTTGTCGAGATGGCCGTCGCGCGTCACCACGAGCTGGTAGTGCGGCGCCAGTTCCGGCTGCTTCAGGATCAGTTCCTCGATCTGCGACGGGAACACATTGACGCCGCGGATGATGAGCATGTCGTCCGAGCGGCCGGTGATCTTGCCGATGCGGCGCATCGCGCGCGAGGTCGGCGGCAGCAGGCGCGTCAGGTCGCGGGTGCGGTAGCGGATGACCGGCAGCGCCTCCTTGGTGAGCGACGTGAACACGAGTTCGCCCTCGGCGCCGTCAGGCAGCACCTCGCCCGTGACCGGGTCGATGATCTCGGCGTAGAAGTGGTCTTCCCAGATGACGGGACCGTCCTTGCTCTCGATGCACTCGCAGGCCACGCCCGGACCCATCACTTCGGAGAGGCCGTAGATGTCCACCGCGTCGATGCCGGCGCGGGCCTCGATCTCGGCGCGCATGGCGTCGGTCCATGGCTCTGCGCCGAAGATGCCGACCTGCAGCGAACTGTCGGCCGGGTCCATGCCCTGGCGCGCCATCTCGTCGATCAGGTTCAGCATGTACGACGGCGTAACCATGATGATGTCGGGGCGGAACTCGCGGATGAGCTGTACCTGTTTCTCGGTCTGGCCGCCCGACATGGGGATGACCGTGCAGCCCAGCTTCTCGGCGCCGTAGTGCGCGCCCAGCCCGCCGGTGAAGAGGCCGTAGCCGTAGCAGACCTGCACGAGATCGCCGGGACGGCCGCCGGCGGCGCGGATCGAGCGTGCGACCACGGTGGCCCAGGTGTCGATGTCGTTGGCGGTATAGCCCACCACGGTCGGCTTGCCGGTGGTGCCGCTGGAGGCGTGGATGCGCACCACCTTCTCGCGGGGCACGGCGAAGAGGCCGAAGGGGTAGTTGTCGCGCAGTTCCTTCTTGGTCATGAAGGGGAACTTCGACAGGTCCGACAATTGCCGCAGGTCCTCCGGATGCACGCCCGCCGCGTCGAATGCCTGGCGGTAGTGCGGCACGTTGTCGTAGGCGTGCCTCAGCGTCCATTTGAGGCGCTGGAGTTGCAGGGCCTGCAGCTCGTCGCGGCTGGCGCGTTCGATGGGGTCGAGTTGGTCGGCTTGGGGGGCGCGCTGGACCATGGATGTCTCCTCCTGGTGCGGTAGCTGGATTTGGCTTGTCTCCCCTCTCCCATGCATGGGAGAGGGGCGGGGGAGAGGGCGCGGCGGTTCTGCCTTCGACGGGCTTGTTTTCGTGCGCTGCGCCCTCTCCCCCCACCCCTCTCCCGCGAGCGGGAGAGGGGAGCAAACAATGGGTCGGGATGGGCGGGTCAGACGTGCCGGCGCGACTGCACCACGCGGAAGCGGCCCGCCACGAAGGCGGCGTCCGACAGCGAGGCATTGGCGGCCGGGTTGGCGCCGGTGGCATGGAAGTCGCTGAAGGCGGCGGACTGGTTGACGAAGACGCCGCCGGTGAGGTTCAGCGACAGGGCCACGCCGGCGTCGAGCGCGGCGTCGTGCAGCATGCCGGCAACCGCGTCGCTGGTGGTGTAGGCGCCGAGCGTCAGCGCGCCGTGTTCCTTCGCGGCGCGGCGGGCGACGGCGATGGATTGCTCCGTGCTGTCGGTCGCCACCAGGAAGGCGATCGGGCCGAACAGTTCCTGCATGATCTTGTCTTCCTCGCGCACGTCCACCTTCAGCAGCAGCGGGGTGTGGATGCGGGCGTCCGGGAATTGCGGGTGGACCAGCGCCTGGCTGTCGACCAGGATCTTGCCCAGCGAGCGCGAGGCATCGATGCGTGCGACCACGCCGTCGTTCTGGATCGCGCCGAGCAGTTCCACCGCCTTGGCCGGATCGGCGGTCAGCTTCTGCAGGGCCTCGCCGATAGCGTTCGCCACGCCGTCGAAGCTCACGTGGCCTTCCGGCGTCTCGATGCCGTCGCGGGGGATGTAGATGTTCTGCGGCGCGGTGCACATCTGGCCCGAATACAGCGACAGCGAGAAGGCGATATTGCGCGCCATGCCCTTCAGGTCGTCGGTCGAATCGATGACGATCTGGTTGACGCCGGCCTTCTCGGTGTAGACCAGCGCCTGGTGCGCGTTGCGCTCCAGCCAGTCGCCGTTGGCGGTGCTGCCGGTGAAGTCGATCAGGCGGACTTCGGGGCGCAGCGCCAGCTTCGAGGCCATGCGCTCGTCGGGATTGTTGGCCACCAGCGTGACGATATCCGGATCGAAGCCGGCCTCGGCCAGCACCTCGCGCGCCACCTGCACGGTGATCGCCAGCGGCAGGATCGCGCCCGGATGCGGCTTGACCACCACCGGGTTGCCGGTGGCAAGGCTGGCGAAGAGGCCCGGGTAGCCGTTCCACGTCGGGAAGGTGCAGCAGCCGATCACCAGCCCGATGCCGCGCGGCACGACGGTGTAGGTCTTCTCCATGCGCAGCGGCGGGTTCTTGCCCTGCGGCTTCTCCCACAGCGCCGTTTCGGGGATGCGACGCAGTTCGTCCCACGCATAGGCCACGGCTTCGAGCCCGCGGTCCTGCGCGTGCGGGCCGCCGGCCTGGAATGACATCATGAACGCCTGTCCGGTGGTATGCATCACGGCGTGGGCCATCTCGAAGCTGCGCTGGTTCAGGCGCGAGAGGATTTCCAGCGCCACGCCCACCCAGGCGGTCGGGCCGGCCTTGCGCCACGCCGGGGCGGCGGCTTCGATGGCGGCGAACAGCGCGTCGAGGTCGGGACGCGGATAGGTGATGCCCAGCGCCGGGCCGTAGGGCGACACTTCCTGCCCGGCCTGGCCGACGGTGCCGGCCTGCTCCAGCGCGAAGGGCTTGCCGAGGCGGGCCTCGTAGGCGGCCTTGCCGTCATCGGCGGCGGTCTCGCCGTAGACCTTCGGGCTCGGCGTTTCGGAGAATGGGCTCCAGTAGCCGCGCGTGGCGATGGCGTTCAGGGCCTGGTCGAGGATGGCCTGGTGGCGGGTGAACAGCGGATGGGTCACAGGGTGTCTCCGGGGGGCGTTCGGGGATTGGGGAGGTTTTCTCCCCTCTCCCATTCATGGGAGAGGGGCGGGGGAGAGGGCACGGCGGTCGACTTGCGGTCACGCGGTTCGATGCGCCGCGCCCTCTCCCCCAACCCCTCTCCCGCAAGCGGGAGAGGGGAGTACACAGCGGGAAGGGAAGCGCTCAAGTCTCCTGGTCGAAGTCCAGCACCAGCCTGTCGCTCACGGCATAGCTCTGGCAGCTCAGCACGAAGCCGCGCGCGACCTCGTAGTCTTCCAGTGCGAAGTTGACGTCCATGTCGACCTCGCCGTCGATGCGCTTGCAGCGGCAGGTCGAGCAGACGCCGCCCTTGCACGAGTACGGCAGCTCGATGCCCTGCGCCAGCGCGGCGTCGAGCACGGTTTCCTTGTTCTTTTCGATGGTAAAGGTGCGGGTGCGGCCGTCCTGGATCACCGTCACCTCGCAGTCCTGCCTGCCGACCACGCGGTGCGCGTGCGCGGCCGGCCGGATGGCGGGAATGCTCGTGGCGAACAACTCGCGCTTGATGCGCGACGGATCCACGCCGTGCTTCTGCAGCGCGGCCGAGACGTCTTCCATCATCGACTGCGGGCCGCAGATGAAGGCGACGTCGATGCTTGCCGGATCGATCCAGTGCTGCAGCAGGGCGTCGGCCTTGGCACCGTCGAGGCGACCGTTGAAGAGGTCGATGTCGAGTTGCTCGCGGCTGAGGACGAAGACGAGGTTGAAGCGGTCGAGGTAGGTGTCCTTCAGGTCTTCGAGGGCTTCCTTGAAGATCACCGTGGACGAGGCGCGGTTGCCGTAGAACAGCGTGAAACGGCTGTCGGGCTCGGCGCGCAGCGTGGTCTCGACGATCGACAGCAGCGGGGTGATGCCGCTGCCGGCGGCGAAACCCACGTAGTGCCTGCGCTGCCCGGCGTCGAGCGGCACGTTGAAGTGGCCGGACGGCGGCATGACTTCGAGCGTCTGGCCGGCGCGCAGGTTGGCGTTGGCCCAGCCGGAGAAGAGCCCGCCGTCGACGCGCTTGATGGCGATGCGCAGGCGCTGGTCCTGCGCGGCGGCGCAGATCGAGTACGAGCGGCGCACGTCCTGGCCGTCGATATCGGTGCACACGGTCAGGTGCTGGCCCTGCACGTAGCGGTAGGTGTCGGCCAGCTCGGGCGGTACGGCGAAGGTGACGGCAATGGCGTCGCGGGTCTCGCGGGTGACGTCGGCCACTTGCAGGGCGTGGAACTTGCTCATGGGTGTCTTTCTCTTCAGTGGGCCTTGAAGTAATCGAACGGCTCGTGGCAGTCGTCGCAGCGGTACAGCGCCTTGCAGGCCGTGGAACCGAACTGGCTGGCCACGCGGGTGTGGAGCGAGCCGCAATGCGGGCAGGCCACTTCCGGCGCCGGGGCGGCACGGCGGCGCGTGATGCCGCTGATGTCGATCACCTTCTGCGCGGGCGGGGCGATGCCGTAGCCGGCCAGCCGCGCCTTGCCGCGCTCGGTCATCCAGTCGGTGGTCCAGGCGGGGGCAAGCTGCGTGCGGACCTCGACGTCGAGGCCGTGGGCGGCGAGCGCGTCGTGGATCTGTTCGCTGATCTGCGGCATGGCGGGGCAGCCGGAGTAAGTCGGGGTGACCGTCACGATGCAGGTGGCGCCGGCCCAGTCCACGGCGCGGATGATGCCGAGGTCGATCACGGAGATCACCGGGATTTCCGGGTCGGGGATGTCGTCGAGCCATTGCCAGACCTTGTCGGTGATGGCGTGGGGATGGGCCAGGCGATGGGTGCGGACGGGAGCTTGCATGACGGGCTACCGGTTGGGGACTACCAGCTCGCGCCGGGATAGGCGCGCTGCAGGAACTGCATCTCGGCCAGCAGGAAGCCGAGGTGCTCCGTGTGACGGCCCTCGTGGCCGCCGCGCTGCATCCAGCCGTCGGCGGGCACGGCCAGCGTGGCTTCCTCCAGCACCTCGGTCACATGGCGCAGCCACGGCTCGCGCAGCGAAACCGGGTCGCAGGCCACGCCCGATGCAACGAGGGCGGGGTCCACGGTGGCGGCGTCGAACAGTTCGCCGGTGTACTGCCACAGGTCGTCGATGGCCTGCTGCATGCGGCGGTGGCTTTCGGCCGTGCCGTCGCCCAGGCGGACCACGAGGTCGGCGCTGCGGCGGGCGTGGTAGGTCACTTCCTTGAGCGACTTGAGCGCGATGGCACCGATGCGCGCGTCGGACGACCCCTGCAGTTCGCACAGCAGGTAGTAGTGCCACGTGTCGAACAGGAACTGGCGGGCCAGCGTGTCGGCGTAGCTGCCGTTGGGCTGCTCGACGAGCAGGGGATTGCGGAACTGGTGGGCGTCGCGCAGGTAGGCGAGCTGGTCCTCGGTGCGGCCCTTGCCTTCGGCTTCACCGGCATACGACAGCCACATGCGGGCCTGGCCGATCAGGTCGAGGGCGACGTTGGTCAGGGCGATGTCTTCTTCCAGCGCCGGGCCCTTGCCGCACCATTCCGACAGGCGCTGGCCGAGCACCAGGCTGGCGTCGCCCAGTCGCAGCAGGTAGTCGAATTTGCTGTCTTGCATGGCGCTGCCTCAGATGTGCTTGACCGCTTCCGGCATCGGGAAGAAGGTCGGATGGCGGTAGACCTTGCTGTTGGCCGGCTCGAAGAGCGGGCCCTTGTCGGCCGGGCTGCTGGCGGCGATGTGCTGCGCCTGCACGACCCACACGCTCACGCCTTCATTGCGGCGGGTGTAGACGTCGCGGGCGTTGTTGATGGCCATTTCCGCGTCGGGTGCGTGCAGGCTGCCCACGTGCTTGTGGGCCAGGCCGTGCTGGCTGCGGATAAAGATCTCCCAAAGGGGCCATTCCTTCATGGTGCCTCCTGCGTGGCTTTGGTATGTGGGGGGTGCTTCTCCCCTCTCCCTTTGGGAGAGGGGAGTCGTGGTTCAGGCCGCTTGCTGATCTGCCACCTCTCCGGCCCGCTTGTCCGCATGCGCTACCAGCGCCTCGCGGAACCACGCGCCGTCGTCCCATGCCCTGGCGCGGGTGCGCAGCCGCTCGCGGTTGCACGGCCCATTGCCCTGGATCACGTTGTAGAACTCGCTCCAGTCGATCTCGCCGAAGTCGTAGTGGCCGCGGTCGTGGTTCCACTTGAGGTCGGGGTCGGGAATGGTGAGGCCCAGGTACTCGGCCTGCGGCACGGTCTGGTCGACCATCTTCTGGCGCAGCGCGTCGTTCGAGAACAGCTTGATGCGCCATTGCGCGGACTGGGCGCTGTTGGGCGAATCGGCGTCGGACGGGCCGAACATCATCAGCGCGGGCCACCACCAGCGGTCGAGCGCGTCCTGCGCCATCTGCTTCTGCTCGGGCGTGCCGTTGCAGAGCTTGAGCAGGATGTCGTAGCCCTGGCGCTGGTGGAACGATTCCTCCTTGCACACCCGCACCATCGCCCGTGCATAGGGGCCGTAGGAGCAGCGGCACAGCGGCACCTGGTTGATGATGGCGGAGCCGTCCACCAGCCAGCCGATGGCGCCGATGTCGGCCCAGTTCAGCGTGGGGTAATTGAAGATGCTCGAATACTTGGCCTTGCCGCTGTGCAGGTCGCCGATCATCTGGTCGCGCGACACGCCGAGCGTTTCAGCGGCGCTGTAGAGGTACAGCCCGTGGCCGGCCTCGTCCTGGATCTTGGCCAGCAGCACGGCCTTGCGCTCCAGTGTCGGGGCACGGGTAACCCAGTTGCCTTCGGGCAGTTGGCCGACGATTTCCGAGTGGGCGTGCTGCGAGATCTGGCGGACCAGCGTGCGTCGATAGGCCTCGGGCATCCAATCCTTCGCTTCGATCCGGATGCCGGCGTCGATGCGCTGCTGGAAGTCGCGCTCGTCCTCGCTCATGTCTTCCAGGGCGCGGACCTTGCTGACTCCGGTGTCGACTAGCTGCGCGTACATGCGATGTCTCCGTGGGCTTTTGATTTCTATCAATCTGCTTGTTGGAGACGATCATAGTGATACGATTTGACTCAATCAATCGACGAATGTGTATCACTTTGGAGAGGCCATGACGCGTGCAGTCACGCCAGCCAACGTCTCTGCCCCGGTCGCCCGCACGGCGCGCGGGCTCAAGCTCGGTGCCAGTTCGCTGCTGATCACTTTCTTCGGCGACGTGGTGGCGCCCAGGCCACAGGCGGTGTGGCTCGGCAGCCTGATCGCGCTCGCCGAGCCGTTCGGCATCAACAGCCGGCTGGTGCGGACGTCGGCCTTCCGGCTGACGGCGGACGACTGGCTTGCGGCCACGCGGATCGGGCGCAAGAGTTACTACGGCATGTCGGAAGCCGGGCTGGTGCGCGTGCGGCATGCCGGCAAGCGCATCTATGCCGGCGCGGCGCCGCCGTGGCACGGGCGCTGGACGCTCGTGCTGCTGCGGCACGATACGCGCGCGACCATGCGCCAGCACCTGCGGCGGGAACTGCTGTGGGAGGGCTTCGGCCCGGTCGCGCCGGGGGTGTTCGCGCACCCGAACGCGGACCTTGCCTCGCTGCGGGAAATCCTGCACGCCGCCGGCGCGGAAGGCCACGCCGCCGTGATGGACGCGCACAGCCTTGCCATGTTCTCGCAGGCGCCGCTGCAGAAGCTGATCCACCAGACCTACAAGCTCGGCGACGTGGCCGACGCGTGGCAAGCCTACGTCAGGCGCTTTTCGCCGTGGGTGAAGGAGGCGCCGTCGCTGTCGCCGGCGGACGCGTTCTTCCTCCGCACGCTGCTGGTCCACGAATACCGCCGCGTGCTGCTGCGCGACCCGGGCCTGCCCGACGAACTGCTGCCCCCGGACTGGCCCGGCCGCACCGCGCGCGCGGGCACGGCGGCGCTCTATGCGGCGCTGCTGGATGCGAGTGAGTCGTACCTCCAGTCGCAGGTGGAGACGCTCGACGGCCCGCTGAAGCCGGCGCGCAAGGCGCTGGCGCAGCGGTTCACGGCGAACGGGGAGGGCGCCTAGCCGAGAGCGCCGACCGGGGCAGGCCGCCTGCCGATGCGCAGGAGACGCATCAGGGCGCTGCGGACAGGGCGGTCGAAGAGGACATACACCGCCCCCGACAGAAGCAGCAGGAAGGCGGTCACGCAGGCGAGCCCGGTCCAGCGCGAGGCCTCGTCGAAGTAGCGGTTCAGCAGCGTGATGCCGATGTTCTGGTGCAGCAGGTAGAGCGGATACGTCATGCCGCCGGCGAACGTCAGCCACGCGGCGGCGCGCGTCGCGCGGACCGGGATGCGATGGGACAGATGCACGGCGGCGGCGCACGCGGCCATGATCGCCACCATCACCGGCACGGAGACAGGCACACCGGTTTCCGGCACCGCGTCGTTGGCCATGGACACCAGCTTGATGACCACGCCGGCAATCGAGGCGGCGTACAGGCACCAGACGTCCAGCCCGCGCCGGCCGCGCTCGTAGAAATAGATGGCGGCGCCGATACCGAAAAAGCCGATATACGTGGAGCCCGGATAGCGCACGTTGAGGTCGAGCCATTCGCCCGTGGCGATGAACACCGTACCGAGCGCCACCCACAGCGCCAGGGCGCCGGCCAGGTAGCGGGCCGGCACGAAGTAGAACAGTACTGCCGCCACCACATAGAACTGGAGCTCCATGGAGAGCGACCAGTAGACGTCGTCGATATAGGGCGCGTGGAAGGCGCCGGCCAGGATCGGGATGTTCGCGAGTGCCTCGGTCGCCGTGCGGAAGTACTGCGCGGGTCCGAACAGGTTGCCCACCACGAGCGACAGGGCGGCGCACAGCCAGAAGGTGGGATACAGCCGCACGATCCGGGCGATGGCGAAGTCGCGCAGCGTGCGGTGCTGCAGCGTCATCAGGATCACATAGCCGGAGATGAAGAAGAACAGTCCGGCGCCAAGGAAGCCATATTTGGCCACGCCCACCAGTTCCGGGTAGTGGAGGACCTGTGGATTGCCCCCGACGTAGTCGCGAAAGCCGAAGTGGTACAGCAGCACGGCAAGTGCCGCCACCATCCTCAGTCCGTCGAGGAGTGCATTGCGTTGTTCCATGGCGAGGCCCCCGTAAGGCGGTGGTGACAGGGCGACGGCGGCCCTTGCCACCGTGGGGGCATGCGGCGACAGGAAGGGCGTGCCCTGCCACCGGATGCTAGCCGCCGCCGGCGGCCATCGACATCCTCCGTATGGGGGGGCGAAAGGTGCGGCGGCATGTGGGCTGCCGCACGGTCGGACGGCGGCTAGTTCGGCTACCTCGGCTACTTCGGCTACTTCGAATAGGAGATCCGGTAGATCGCCCCGGCATAGTCATCCGAGACCAGCAGCGAGCCGTCCTGCAGTTGCTGCACGTCCACCGGCCGTCCCATGTACTCGCCGTTGGGCGTCAGCCAGCCCTCGGCGAACACCCTGGTCTCGCCGACGCTGCCGTCGGACTTGACCGGCGTGAACATGATCCGCGCACCGACAGGCTTGGTCCGGTTCCACGAGCCATGCTCCGCATCGAAGATCCCGCCCTTGTACTCCGCCGGGAACATGCTGCCGGTATAGAACGACATCCCGAGGTCGGCCGCATGCGCCGCGAACTCGACCGCCGGGAACACCACGTCGGCGGGCGGCTGGTCGTTCTTGTACTCGTTGGTGCGGGTATGGCCGCCGCCGTACCACGGGAAGCCGAAGTTCTGGCCCATCTTCGTGGCGTGGTTCAGTTCGCCCGGCGGCTGGTCGTCGCCCATGCCGTCGACCTGGTTGTCGGTGAACCAGAGCGACTTGTCGGACGGGCTGAAGTCCATGCCGACCGAGTTGCGCACGCCATGGGCGTAGATCTCGCGGTTCTTGCCATCCTGGTCCATGCGGATGATGCCGCCGACGCCGGCCTGGTTGAGCGCGGCGAGCTTGTCCTTGGGCGGGACGTTCCACGGCTGGCCGAGGGCGATGTAGAGCTTCTTGTCGGGGCCGATGCGGCAGACGCGGGCGCCGTGGTTGAAGCTCTCGAACTGGGTCGGGATCAGCTTGCCCTGCGGCACCACGATGCCGGCGGCAACGTCCGGGCCGCCCTCGCCGAAGAACTGCGCGGCGGGAAAGGCGAGCACGCGGTTCTGCTCGACCACGTAGAGCACGCCGTCCGGCGAGAAGCAGACGCCGTTCGGCACCTTGAAGTCGATGGAGCTGGCGAACTGCACCACGTCATCGGCCACGCGCCGCTTGGTGCGGTCCGTCACCTGCCAGACGCGGCTCTTGCGCGAGCCGACGAAGACCACGCCCGTCGACGGCTCGATGGCCATGTGCCGGGCCTCGGGCACCACGGCGAACAGCTCGATCTTGAAGCCGGGCGGGAGCTTGATCTGCTTGAGGTTGTTGCGGATCGCGTCGGCGGTGGCGCCGGTCTGCGGCACGGTCTCGGCGGGGGTCTTGGTGCCGGTCTGTCGGAACTGCTGGAGGGTGCTGAGATTGTCGGGCCTGGCGGCCGGCGGGGCCGCTGCGGCAACGGAAGCGAGCAGGGCTGCGGCCAGCGCAAGGGGCAGGAGCCGGGGCGTGAACGTCATCGTGGTTGTCTCCCTCAATGTTATTGAAGATGCACATCCTGTCATGTCGCCGCGCCATCCCGGCCCGCAAGTCGGGGGAACGGCACTGACAGAGTAGGACAAGATCGGGAGACATGGCGCCGGCCCGGTTAGTCCAGGCTGAGATGGACGCGCCTCAGGAATTCCTCCTTTTCTACCAGTTGCAGCGCATCCAGCAGCCGCCATTGCATGCGGCCGACACCCTCGCCCGCATGCAGCGATGCCTCGGCGGCGATTTCACCCGCCACGCCCAGCAGCGCCATGGCGGACGTCGTCGCACGCCAATAGTCCGGTTGTACCCCGCAGAACGCCCCGACGAGTACCGAGGCCGAACAGCCCGTCCCGGTGATCCGGCTCATCCACGGGTGCCCGTTCCGCAGCCGCGCCCAGCGGCCGCCTGCGTCAAAGACATGATCGGTCGCCCCGCTGACGCAGACCGTGCCGCCGGTGCGCCGGGCAAGCTGGCGGGCGGCGTCGAGGGCATCGTCGGCGCTGGCGCTGCTGTCCACGCCGCGCGTGGCTGCGCCGGTGCCGGCAAGGCTGAGGATTTCGGAGCCGTTGCCGCGGATGACGGTGGGCAGGGCGGTGTCCAGGAGTTGCGCGAGCAGGCGATTGCGGTAGGGCGTGGCACCCGCGCCGACAGGGTCGAGCACGATGGGCAGGCCACGAGCGGCGGCGGCCTGCATGGCGCGTGTCATGCCCTGCGCCCAGAGGGCATCGGGCGTGCCGATATTGACGACCAGCGCCTGCGCGATGGCCACCATGTCGGCCACTTCCTCCGGCGCATGGGCCATGACCGGGGACGCGCCCACGGCGAGCAGCGCGTTGGCGTTGAAATTCGCCACCACGAGGTTGGTGATGCAATGGACCAGCGGCGCACGCTCGCGTACGGCGGCGATGTCGGTCCAGAGGTCGGCGGGGGAGAGCAGGGCGGCGGTCATGGGGCTGGCTGGTAGCGTCGGGTCCGGAACGCTCCCGACTCTACCAGCAGCGCCAGCCGCCGCGCCCCGATCCGATCACAAGATCAGATCACAGGATCAGATCACCCCATCTTCCTTCAGCGCCGAGATACGCGCTTCGGACATCCCCAGCACCTGGCGCAGCACGCGGTTCGTATGTTCACCCAGCCGGGGCGGCGGGGTGTCATAGCGGACCGGGGTCTGCGACAGTCGCAGCGGGCTCTTGACCGTCGGGCAGATCGCGCCGTCGTCGCGCACGAGGTCCACCTGCAGTTCGCGGTAGCGGACCTGCGGGTCTTCCAGCACCTGCCTGTAGTCGTTGATCGGCCCGCACGGGATGCCTTCGCGTTCCAGCGCTTCCACCCAGTGGGCAGCCGGGCGAGTCCGCATGTGGGCTTCGAGGATCGGCACGAGCGTGTCGCGGTTGATCAGGCGATCAGGCCCGGTGCGGAAGCGCGCGTCGCCCGCGAGGTCCGGACGCTCCACGCCACGGCAGTACGCCTGCCATTGCCCGTCGTTGCCGGCCGCGACGATCATGTAGCCGTCGGCCGTCGCGAAGACGTGGTACGGCACCATGTTCGGATGCGCGTTGCCGTAGCGGCCCATCGGCTTGCCCGTCACGCGCTCGGCGATGATGGGCGTCGAGCCGACGGCGACCACCGCGTCTAGCAGGGCCATGTCGATGCGCTGGCCCTCTCCGGTGCGCTCGGCGTGACGCAGCGCGGCGAGTACCGCCACCGTCGCGTACATGCCGGTGAAGATGTCGACCACCGCCACGCCCACCTTCTGCGGACCGCCGCCCGGCAGGTCGTCGCGCTCGCCGGTGATGCTCATCAGCCCGCCGAGGCCCTGGAAGATGAAGTCGTACCCGGGCTTGTGCGCGCACGGCCCTTCCTGCCCGTAGCCGGTGATGGAGCAATACACCAGCGACGGGTTGACGGCCTTGAGGCTCTCGTAGTCGAGCCCGTAGCGCTTCAGGTCGCCGACCTTGTAGTTCTCCAGCAGGATGTGCGACTTCGCCGCCAGGTCGCGGATGATGGCCTGTCCCTGCGGACTGGCGATGTCGAGCGTGACCGACTGCTTGCCGCGGTTGGCGCCGGCGAAGTAGGTGGCGTCGCGCGAGTCCGCGCCCTTGCCGTCAGGCAGCCACGGCGGGCCCCACGAGCGGGTGTCGTCGCCCACCTTCGGGCGTTCGATCTTGATGACCTCGGCGCCGAGGTCGGCCAGGTTCTGCGCGCACCATGGTCCGGCCAGGATGCGCGACAGGTCCAGCACGCGCACCCCTTCGAGCGCGCCCTGCATGAGCGGCGCGGCCATCTCAGATCGGGTCCCAGCCGATGACGTCGGGCGAACGCTCCAGCTTGTAGAAGCTGTTGCGCATGGCCGGCACGGCGACTTCGGCGATCGACTCGGGCGTCCAGCCTTCGCTCATGTGGACCGAGCGCAGCGGGCGCGACTGGCCCATCAGCATGATCTCGTTGGCGCGCACGGCGAAGATCTGGCCCGACACGTCGCTCGCATCGCTGGCCAGGAATACGGCCATCGGCGCGATCTTGCCGGCTTCCATCTTCTGCAGCTTGGCCACGCGGGCCTTCTCTTCCGGCGTCTCCGACGGGATCGAGCTGGTCATGCGGCTCCAGGCGAACGGCGCGATGCAGTTCGAGCGGACGTTGAACTTCTGCATGTCGAGCGCGATGGACTTCGACAGCGCCGCGATGCCCAGCTTGGCCGCCGAGTAGTTGGCCTGGCCCAGGTTGCCGATCAGGCCCGAGGTCGACGTCATGTGGACGTACGCGCCGCCGTTCTGGTCCTTGAAGTAGTTGGCGGCCGCGCGGCTCACGAAGAACGTGCCGTGCAGGTGCACGTCGATCACCGAGCGCCATTCTTCCTCGTTCATCTTGAAGAACATGCGGTCGCGCAGGTTGCCGGCGTTGTTGACCACGGCGTCGATGCGGCCGAAGTTGTCGAGCGCGCACTGGACGATGGCGTTGCCGCCGGCCCAGGTCGAGACGCTGTCGGTACAGGGCACCGCCACGCCGCCCGCGGCGCGGATCTCGTCGGCCACGCGCTGGGCCGGGCCCGCGTCGGCGCCTTCGCCCGTCATCGACACGCCGAGGTCGTTCACCACCACCTTGGCACCCGCTGCGGCCAGCGCCAGTGCGATGCCGCGTCCGATGCCGCCCCCGGCGCCGGTGACGATTGCGACTTTGCCTTCCATCATGCCCATGATTGCTGCTCCTTTCAGTTTGTTTGTACGGGTCTGTTCATGCAGACCTGTTTAATAGCGGAATCGCTGGTGGTTTGGTCAAATGCCCCCCGAGCCCGCCCGATGTTCTGTTCGATAACCGGACGCACGCTCAGTCGATCTGGATATTTGCCGTCTTCACGACCTTGCCCCACAGGGCCAGTTCTTTCTGGACGCGGTCGGCCATCGGCTTCGGGCCGGTCACCTGGAGGTCGTAGCCGACCAGCGTCATCTTCTGACGGAAGCCGGGGTCCTTGCCGACGGTCTGCTGCGCGGCCACGAGCTTGTCGGCCACGTCGGCCGGCAGCTTGAGCGGGCCGACGAGCCCGTACCATCCGGTCAGGTCGTAGTCCTTCAGGCCCGACTCGACCAGGGTCGGCACGGTCGGCAGGGCCGGGTTGCGCGTCTTCGAGGTGACGGCCAGCGCGCGGACCTTGCCCGAGTTGATGTAGTTGATGGCGGTGCCGGTGATGTCGAACATGAACGTCACCTTGCCGCCGATCACGTCGATCATGGCGGGCGAGTTGCCCTTGTAAGGCACGTGCAGCATCTTCACGCCGCTCATCTGCGCCAGCAGTTCGGCCGAGAGATGGTTCGACGCGCCGATGCCCGCCGAGCCGAAGCTGACGTCGTCCGGATGCTTGCGGGCGTAGCTGACCAGTTCGCCCACGTTCTTCGCGGGGAAGTCCTTGTTGACCACCAGGACGTTGGTGTAGTCGGTGATCAGGCCGATGTAGGTGAAGTCCTTCGTCGGATTGAAGTTGACCGACTTCTGGACCACCGGCGTCATCGTCATGGTCGGGCTGGCGACGAAGTAGAGCGTATAGCCGTCGGGCGCCGACTTGGCCGTCATGTCGGCGGCGATGGCACCGCTGGCGCCGGCGCGATTGTCCACCACCACGGCCTGGTGGAGGGTGCGGCCGAGGTAGTCGGCGTAGATCCGCGCGGCGGTGTCGACCGGGCCGCCCGGCGCGTAGCCGACGATCATCCTGATCGGGCGCGAGGGGTAGGCGTCGGCAGCCTGCGCGCCAGTGGTGGCGCCGGCGGCTGCCAGCATGGTGGCGGCCATGAGCCATGTTTTCATCGGTCTCTTCCTTGTCGTTATGTCGGGTACTGCTGCGTACCGCGGGTACTTCGGTGAATCTGGCTGGAGGCTGTCACCCCAGCATCGCCCGCAGCGGCTGCTTCAGGAGCTTGCCGCTGGCGGTGGTCGGGATGGTCTCGATGATCCGCACCTGCGCCGGGCGCTTGTACGGGGCGAGGCTGTCGCGCAGGTAGGTGTCGAGCGCGGCGCGGTCGATGGTGGCGCCGGGCTGGGTCTCGATGAAGGCGACCACTTCCTCGTTGCCGTCGGCGTCGGAGCGGCCCACCACTGCGGACTGGCGCACGCCGGGGAAGGCGTTGATCACCGATTCCACTTCGATGGGGTAGACGTTGAAGCCCGAGCGGATGATCAGGTCCTTCGAGCGGCCGGAGATGAAGAGGGCCCCGTCGGTGCCGAGGTAGCCCAGGTCGCCGGTGTTGAGCCAGCCGCCCGGCAGCAGCGCGTCGGCGGTCTGTTCCGGATTGCGGAAGTAGCCGCGCATCACGCCGGGGCCGCGCACGCGGATCTGGCCGCGCTCGCCGGCGGGCAGGGCGTTGCCGTCATCGTCGGTGATGGCGATTTCCACGCCCTCGACGATGTAGCCGGCCGAGGTGTCGGCGCGCGGGGCGTCCTTGCGCGTGATGAAGAGCGAGCCGGCGTATTCGGTGATGCCGTAGCCGTGGTGCAGCGGCTGGCCGAACCAGGCCTCGACGTCGCGCTTGAGCGTGGGGTCGAGCGGGGCGCCGCCGGTGTAGAGGTAGCGCAGGCCGGGGAAATCTGGCTTGGCGAACTGCTCGCGCGCCACGGCCATGATGCGCGTGAACATGGTCGGCACGCCCTGCAGCATGGTCACGCCCGGCGAGGCCAGCGCGGCGAAGACCTCGGCGGCGTCGAAGCGGGGGCGCAGCACGAGGCCGGCGCCGGCGTACAGGGTCGCCATCAGCACGGTGGCGATGCCGAAGATGTGCGACATCGGCAGCGCGCCGTAGGCGATGTCGGCCGGGCCGAGGTCGCGCGAGGTGGCCGAGATGCGGGCGAAGTGGGTCAGGCCGGCGTGCGGCACCATCACCCCCTTGGGGGCGCCGGTGGTGCCGGAGGTGTAGATCAGCGTGGCGATGTCGCGCGCCTCGGCGTCGCTGACCCGGGCCGGGGCGGGCTGCGTGCGGACGAACGAGAAGGCCGGGTCGAGGACGTCGCAGTTGGCCACCGAGGCGCCAAGGCGCGTGGCGTGGGCGGCGGCCGCGTCCGAAACGTGGGGGGTGAAGCAGGTCAGCAGCGGGCCGGCATGTTCGCGGATGCCGTCGATCTCGCGTGGCGAAAGGCGCGCATTGACCTGGACGGGCCACGCATGGAGGGCCGAGCAGGCGAACAGCAATTGCACCATCTCGGGGCAATTCTCGCCCACGACCATCACGCGGTCGCCGGCGCCGACGCCCTGCGCGGCCAGCCAGTCGCGCGTGGCGACGATCCGCTCCCACAGCTCGCCGTAAGGGATAACCCTCGATTCCAGATATAAACAGGGTGCCTGAGGCGCTTGCGCCGCCCAGTACTGCGGAATCTCGTGGATCATCGTCGGGCGGAAATCTGGGGTCACGGTCATGGCGGATGAAATGGCAGCGGGGCAAGCGCGAGTGGACTCGCAATACCAGTAACTGTCATCGATCTTTCGGCGTATTGGCCATTTCGACTTCACAAAGGCTGACTTTGGCAATCCCGAACAAGCCGGCTCGGGATGGCCCATAGAATCGGCGTCACGTACTGGAGACAGATTCATGGACCTGCGTTTTACAAAAGAAGATGAGGCCTTCCGCGAGGAAGTGCGGGCCTTCGTTCAGTCCAGCCTGCCGGCTGACATCCGCGACAAGGTGCTGGGCCACCGCCGTGTGGAGAAAGAGGACTACGTCCGCTGGCACCGCATCCTGCACGCGAAGGGCTGGGGTGCGCCGACGTGGCCGAAGGAGTGGGGCGGCACCGGCTGGACCGCGCTGCAGCGCCTGATCTTCGAGATCGAGACGATGAAGGCCGGCGCGCCGCGCCTGCTGCCGTTCGGCCTGACCATGATCGGCCCGGTCCTGATGAAGTACGCCAGCGAGGCCCACAAGCAGCGCTTCCTGCCGCGCATCCCCACGGTCGACGAGTTCTGGTGCCAGGGCTATTCGGAACCGGGCTCGGGCTCCGACCTCGCCTCGCTCAAGACGAAAGCGGTACGCCAGGGCGACAAGTACATCGTCAACGGCCAGAAGACCTGGACGACGATGGCCCACTTCGCCGACTGGATCTTCTGCCTCGTGCGCACCGACTCCGAAGCCAAGGCCCAGGAAGGCATCTCGATGCTGCTGATCGACATGAAGTCGCCGGGCGTGACGGTGCGTCCGATCAAGACGCTCGACGGCGGCCATGACGTGAACGAGACCTGGTTCGAGGACGTGGAAGTGCCGGTCGAGAACCTGCTGGGCGAAGAGAACAAGGGCTGGACCTACGCCAAGTACCTGCTCGGCCATGAGCGCACCGGCATCGCCGGCATCGGCCACTGCTACCGCGAGATGGCCCAGCTCAAGCACTATGCCGAAGAGACCACCGACGGACGCGGCCGCCCGCTAATCGAAGACGTGCGCATGCGCGACAAGATCGCCCGCATCGAGATGGACCTGATGGCGCTGGAAATGCTGCTGCTGCGCGTGGCCACCCAGGCCGCCGGCACGCCGGGCCCGGAAGCGTCGATCGTCAAGATCCGCGGCTCGGAACTGCAGCAGGACATCGCCATGCTGCAGATGGAAGTGGCGGGCCCGAACGGCTGGCCGTACTCCACGGACTGGATGGAACCGGGCGCCCCGCAGCCGGTGAGCGGCCCGGAGTGGGCGGCGCCGGCGGCGTCGACCTATTACGACATGCGCAAGACCTCGATCTACGGCGGTGCCACCGAGGTGCAGAAGAACATCATCTCCAAGATGATCATCGGTTTCTGAAGGGGACAGACAAATGGATTTCACGTACAGCGAAGAACAGCAGATGCTGGCTGACAGCCTGCGCCGCTTTGTCACGTCCGAGTACACCTTCGAGAAGCGCCGCAGGAACGCCCGCGAGCAGGGCAGCTTCGACCGCGGCATCTGGTCGTCGCTGGCCGAGATGGGCGTGCTGGGCCTGACCACGCCGGCCGATTTCGGCGGCTTCGGCGAAGGCCCCGCCAGCCAGATCGTGGTGCAGCGCGAGCTGGGCCGCGGGCTGGTGCAGGAACCGGTGATCCCGAGCGCGGTGGTCGGCGCGACGATCGTGTCGAACTTCGCCTCGCCCGAGCTGAAGGCCGAACTCCTGCCGGCGCTGGCCGGCGGCGAGAAGGTGCTGGCCGTGGCCTACCTGGAGCCGACCACCCGCTATCGCCCGGAAGCCGCGAAGGCCACGGCGCAGAAGCAGGGTGACGGCTATGTGCTGAACGGCGCCAAGTCGGTGGTCTGGCATGGCGCCGCCGCGGATACCTACCTCGTCAGCGCGAAGCTCGACGGCGCGCTCGCGCTGTTCCTGGTGTCGCGTGACGCGGTCGGCCTGACCGTGACCGGCTACCCGACCATGGACCGCCAGGCGGGCGCCGACCTGAAGCTGGCCAACATGCCGGCCACGCTGGTGACCACCGACGGCCTCGCGGCCCTCGAACTCGGCATCGACCACGGCATCGCCGCCCAGTGCGCCGCCGCCGCGGGTGCCATGGAGCGCCTGATCGAGATCACCGCCGAATACCTCGGCACCCGCAAGCAGTTCGGCAAGCCGCTGGCGTCGTTCCAGGCGCTGCAGCACCGCGTGGCCGACATGCTGGTGCAGAAGGAACTGGCGCTGTCGATGGCCTACCTAGCCGCGCAGGGGCTGGACGCCACCGATCCGGCCGAGCGCCGCCGCAAGGTGTCCGCCGCCAAGGTTGTCACGGCGAAGGCCGGCCGCTTCGTCGGCCAGCAGGCGGTGCAACTGCACGGCGGCATGGGCATGACCGACGAACTGGAGGTCGGCGACTACTTCAAGGCGCTGACCATGGTCGACGTGCTGCTCGGCGACACCGACCTGCATCTCGAACGCTACAGCCAGGCGATGGCAGCCTGAGCGGGGAACCAGAATGAGCATCAAAGGCAAGGCATATATCGTCGGGGCCTACGAGCATCCGACACGCAAGGCGACGGACAAGTCCGTGGCGCAGCTTCACGCCGAGTGCGCCAAGGGCGCGCTGGAAGACGCCGGCCTGACGCTGGCCGACATCGACGGCTACTTCTGCGCCGGTGACGCGCCGGGCCTCGGCATGGTCAACATGGTCGACTACCTCGGCCTGAGCGTGCGCCATATCGATTCGACCGAGACTGGCGGTTCGTCGTATATCGCCCACGTGTCGCACGCCGCGCAGGCCATTGCGGCCGGCAAGTGCAACGTGGCGCTGATCACGCTGGCCGGGCGTCCGCGCTCGGAAGGATCGAGCGGCACGCAGGCCCGCAACTGGGGCGCCAACCTGCCCGACGCGCCGTTCGAGGCGCCGTTCAATCCGGTGACGGTCAACCTGTACGCGCTGGTCGCGCAGCGCCACATGTACGAGTACGGCACCACGGCCGAGCAACTGGCATGGATCAAGGTCGCCGCCTCGCACCACGCCCAGCACAATCCGCATGCGATGCTGCGCGACGTGGTCACGGTCGAGGACGTCCTGAATTCGCCGATGATTTCCGACCCGCTGCACAAGCTGGACTGCTGCGTGGTGTCCGACGGCGGCGGCGCGCTGATCGTCGCCCGCCCGGAAATCGCCGCGAAGCTGAACCGTCCCAGGGTCAAGGTGATGGGCGCGGGCGAGTACGTGAAGGGGCAACTTGGCGGCCATGTCGACCTGTCGTGGTCTGGCGCGAAGTTCTCCGGCGCGGCGGCCTTCGCCGAAGCCGGGATCACGCCGGCCGACATCAAGTACGCGTCGATCTACGACAGCTTCACCATCACCGTGCTGATGCAGCTCGAAGACCTGGGCTTCTGCAAGAAAGGAGAGGGCGGCAGGTTCGTGATGGATGGCAACCTGATCTCGGGTGTCGGCAAGCTGCCGTTCAACACCGACGGCGGCGGCCTGTGCAACAACCATCCGGCCAACCGCGGCGGCATCACCAAGGTGATCGAAGCCGTGCGCCAGTTGCGCGGCGAAGCGCACCCGGCGGTCCAGGTGAAGAACTGCGACCTGGCCCTGGCCCAGGGCACCGGCGGCTACCTTGGCTCGCGCCACGGCTCCGCTACCCTGATCCTCGAACGTGAATAAGACGGGAGACAGACCATGACGACTCCATACGTCCCGACCCCGTACAAGGCGCCGGACGAGCAACCCGACAACACCGCCTTCTGGCAGGCCGCCCGCGAAGGCAAGCTGCTGGTGAAGCATTGCAAGTCCTGCGGCAAGGCGCACTGGTATCCGCGCGTGCTGTGCCCGTTCTGCATGGGCGAGACCGAGTGGAAGGAATCCAGCGGCCGCGGCAAGGTGTATTCGTACAGCATCACGCGCCGGGTGGGTCCGAATCCGTTCTGCATCGCCTACGTGACACTGGAAGAAGGCGTGACGATGATGACCCACATCGTCGACACCGACCTCGACAGCGTGCGTATCGGCCAGCCGGTGCAGGTGCGGTTCGAGCCGACCACCGCCGAAGGGGCGCCGGTGCCGGTGTTCGCGCCGGCCTGACGTCGCGCAGACGCCCGTTCGGGTGACACATGGCCGCCCGGGCGACGGGTGGCGAGTGGCATCGCAAGAGGCATCGCAATAGGCATCACGGGACCCGCTCCTGTGATGCCTTTTTCACTTCGGGCGCGCCCATTCGGCGTGTCCTATGCTTCATAGGTCCTGGCCTGCCCCCACCAGACCCTATGACCGCCCCTCCCTCCTTCCAGCCGCTGCGCGCCTGGAGCATGACGGCGATGCTGACGTGGCTGTCCATCGTCAACTTCCTCGACAAGATCGTCCTCGGCCTCGTCGCCGTGCCGCTGATGGCCGAGCTGCACCTGTCCGCGCAGCAGTTCGGACTGGTGGCGAGCGCCTTTTTCTGGCTGTTCTCCGTGTCGACCATTGGCGTCGGCTTCCTGGCCAACCACGTCGCCACGCGCTGGCTGCTGCTCGGCATGGGTGTGTTGTGGGCGACGCTGCAGTTTCCGATGGCGTTCGCCGGTTCGGTCGGCACGCTGCTGGTCTGCCGCGTGCTGCTGGGTGCGGCGGAGGGGCCGGCGTTCTCGGTGTCGGTCCACGCGCTGTGCAAGTGGTTTCCCGACGACCGCCGCAGCGTGCCGATTGCCGTGGTGAACCAGGGCGCGGCCATCGGACTGCTCTCCGCGGGGCTGGGCATTCCGCTGGTGACGCAGTACTGGGGCTGGCGCGCCAATTTCCTGATCCTGGGCGTGCTCGGCGCGAGCTGGGCCGTGGTGTGGCTGCTGGTAGGACGGGAGGGCCCGCTGACGACCGCGTCGCAGGGTACCGGCTGGGACAGGGGCGGGGAGCATGTGCCCTACCGGCGCATCTTCGCCGACCCGACCGCGTGGTGCTGCCTTGTGCTCGGGTTTGCCGGCTACTGGTCGCTGGCGCTGGTGCTGACATGGATGCCCCTCTACCTGGAGAAGGGGCTGGGCTTCCCGGCAGCCGAGGCCGGACGCTGGTTCGCGTTCATCGTCATCGCGGGGATGCCGGTGATGCTGCTGCTGAGCTGGGTGTCGCAGCGGATGCTGCACAAGGGGGTGTCGTCCCGGCTGGCGCGGGCGGTGATGTGCGGCGGAACTGCCATCGTCGGCGGACTGCTCTACGTGCTGGCTGCGTGGGCCGACGTGCAACCGGTGCCGCAGGTGCTGCTGATCGCGCTGGCCGCGGCGCTGCCATCGGTGACGTTTGCGCTGTTGCCGGCGGTCCTGGCGGAGTTCGTGCCCGAGGGGCAGCGGGGAGGCGTGCTGTCGATCCAGGTGGCCATCGCCACGCTGGCCGGTGACGTTGCGCCGGCGGTGGCCGGATGGCTGGTCCATCGCATGGGCCTCGTCGAGGGCTTCGAAGCCGCCTTCGCCATCAACGGCGTGGTGCTGCTGCTGGGCGGGCTGGCGGCGCTGCGCTGGCTGGACCCGGCCCGCTCGCGGCAGGCGCTGCGCGCGGCGGGGCCGGGGGCGGCGCTGGTCTGAGCCGGCGCCGCAGGGGGAGGGACGGTCAGGCGTTGCCGAACACGCCGGCGGCGGACGCTTCGCCGGGGCGGCCGAGGCGTGCCACCGTCGCGCAGGCGTCGCACAGCGGCTTGCCGGTGGCGGGGTGGCGGTCCACTTCGTAGGCCACGTAGCCGCCGTGGCAGACCTCGCACGCGATCCAGGCGTTCCAGCTGTCGGCCACTTCCTCGCGCGGGTCGAGCGCATGGCCATGCTTGCGGCGCGGCAGCGCGATGGTGATCAGGAAGTAGAGGCCGGCGCCGAGCACCAGCGCCACCACCGGGGCCATCGCGGCCAGCAGCGGCGTGGGTGCCGCCTCGGTCAGCCAGATGCTCACGGCGCCGGAGATCACCCAGGCCACCAGGCCGGGCGTGACCATCGCCACACGGTTGGCGCGGAATTCCATGCCTTGCTCGCGGTCGGCGCGGTGCAGCCACAGGTGCATGCCGACGATGCCGATCCAGCCGAGGAAGAAGGCGCTCTGCCAGTTCAGGGCGCGCATCAGGTAGCTGAACACGTCGGTCAGCATCAGCACGAAGGTCAGCACGCCGACGATCACCACCCAGGCCATGCGGCCCAGGCGGACGCCCAGCGCGCCGCCCACGAGGCGCTCGAAGTTCATCGAGGCTTCGTAGTAGTTCAGCGTGTTGATGCGGGTCTGCGTGACCACGATCAGCAGGATGCCGACCAGGCCGCCGCTGGCGAGGATGGCCTGCACCACGCCGGCTTCCTGCGTGGGGTCGCCCGGCAGCATGCAGCGCACCAGGATGATGCCGGCGATGCCGTTGACGGCGTACAGCCAGAAATAGAACACGCCGCCGAAGCTGACCTTCTCGTGGAAGGCGCCGTCCTCGATCTTGCCGAAGCGGGCGAAGTCGGTGCCGGTCAGGATCAGGGGCCAGGTGCCCATCAGCAGCAGGAAGGCCATGGCCCAGCCGGGCAGCGCGCGGCCCTGTGCGGGCACCACGCCTGCGAAGTGCAGCCAGGCACTGCTGTCCGGGGCCTTCATCAGCGCGAGGACGGTCACGACCGCGAGGCCCACGATGTAGAACGGCAGCAGCAGGCCGTTGAGCTTCGCCATCCAGGATTCGACGCTGCCAAGCATCAGCGGCAGCATGGCAATGGTGACGATGGCGTACCAGCCCCACATCGGCATGCTGCTGGCGTGGAAATAGAACTTGAGGCCCATCGCGAGCGTGCTGCTCTCGAAGACCGTGTAGTAGGTCACCATGGCCGCCATCAGCAGCGAGGTGAGGGTGCCGCCGAACAGGCCGAACGGCCGGCGCGCCAGCAGCGTGCTGGAGAGCCCGCCGCGAATGCTGGAGCGCGTGAACGCCGGGCCCATCACCGACATGCAGCCGATGGTGAGGACGAAGGCGATCAGTGCATTGCTGGTGCCGTACAGCGTGGCCACGAGCGCGCCGAAGAACATCCAGCACATGGCGCTCAGCAGCGACCAGTACGACATGGTGAGTTGCCAGCGGCCGAGGCGGGCCGTCAGCGGCACGGCATGGCTGACGTAGTCGGCCTGCAGTTCCTTCGCGGCGCAGGCGGCGTCTTCGGTGGCGCTGATGCGCAGGGCGGGGGTGCGCCCGGTTGGCTTTTGCATTTGGGGGGCTTCCTTGCTAGACCCGGTGGTTGCTCCCCTCTCCCGCTTGCGGGAGAGGGGCCGGGGGAGAGGGCGGGCACTTCGTGGCCGGCGTGATGCCTTGCCAGACCACCCCTCTCCCCAACCCTCTCCCCGTGCGGGGAGAGGGAGAACGCCTATCGGTACTTCAGCGGTTTCAGAACTTGTGACGCAGGCCGACACCGAAGGTGTTGCCCGGGTTCAGGTCGGCCACCTTGTCATAGCGCCAGGCGGCGTAGACGTCGGTGCGCTTCGAGAACGGGTAGTCGTAGGCCAGCGTGGTGGTGTCGCGGCGGCTCGAGTCGAGCAGCTCGTTGCCGCCCTGCCACGTGCGCACCCACTCGGCCATCACCGAACCCACGCCCACGGGCACGCTCGCGCCCACTTGCATGGTGCGGTCGCGCTGGCGGCTGGCGGTGCTGAAGTTGTTGTCCGACTGGGCGTACTGGCCGAACAGCTTGAAGATCCTGAAGTCGTACGAGGCGCCGGCCAGGTAGGCCATCTGGTAGCTCGTATTGAAGGCCCCGAACTCGGGGGCGTTCACGCCCACGCGCTGCACGGCCAGCGTGGCGCCGAAGTTGCCGTTGAAGTACGTGGCGTTGCCGCCGTAGTTCTGCTTGCCCTGGTGGCCGGCCGATTCGCCGGTCGAGTAGATGGCGTTGAAGCGCAGGCCGCCGAAGGACGGGCTCTGGTACAGGACCGAATTGTCCCAGGCGGTGTCGCCGGCCACCGAATTGCCGACGGGCGAGCCCGGTGCGGTGGTGTAGGTGTGCAGGAACATCGGCGAGAACACCGCCGAGTCGGCCAGCGGGTTGAACACCAGCATCGACACGAACCACGGCGTGGTGTTGCGGCCAAGCTTGACGGCGCCGAAGCCGCCGTTCAGGCCGACGTAGGCGTTGCGGCCGAAGAAGGTGTCGCCGTCGAAGCGGCCGACCTTGCCGTTGTCGGTGCGGAAGAAACTTTCCAGCGCGAATTCGGCGTTCAGGCCGCCACCGAGGGCTTCCTGGCCGCCGATGCCCCAGTACGAGGTGGTCAGGCCGGAACTGTCGACCACGCTGGCGCTGTGGGCGTCGCCCGAGGCGCGCACGGAGCCGGCGAAGGCGTCGACGGTGCCATACAGGTTCACGCTGCTTTGCGCGTGGGCGACAGTGGCGCCGGAGCCCAGGACGAGCGCCGCCGCCGCAATGCGAATTGCGTATTTCATGGTTTCCCTTTGGTAGGTGAGTCTTGTTGTTGTAGTGGTGTGCTGATTGGGGGGTTATTACTCCCCTCTCCCTTGGGAGAGGGGTTGGGGGTGAGGGGCAGCGTTTGCAGTACTGCCGGCGCTTGCCCTCACCCCCGCCCCTCTCCCGGAGGGAGAGGGGAGAGAGGCAAAACCATCAGGCCACCGGCGCTTCCTTCACCACCGGATTGCGCAGCGTGCCGATCCCCTCGACTTCCACTTCCACCACATCGCCGTCCTTCATGAACAGCGGCGGCGTGCGCTTGAAGCCGACACCGCCCGGCGTGCCGGTCACGATCACGTCGCCCGGCTCCAGCGTGGTGAAGGTCGAGATGAAGCTCACCAGCTTCGCGAGCGGGAACGTCATCAGGTCGGTGGTGGTGCGCTGGACTTCCTCGCCGTTCAGGCGGGTGACGAGCGAAATCGTCCTGTCGAGCGGCAGTTCGTCGGGCGTCACCATCCACGGGCCAAAGGCACCGGTGGCTGCGAAGTTCTTGCCCGAGGTCCACTGCGTGGTGGCGCCTTGCCAGTCGCGCACCGAGCCATCGTTGTAGCAGGACAGGCCGGCCACATGCTCCAGCGCGCGGTCCTCGGCGATGCGGCGGCCACCCTTGCCGATCACGGCGGCGATCTCGCCCTCGAAGTCGAACGCATCCGACTCGCGCGGGCACAGCAGCGGGCGCTCGTGGCCGGTCTGCGACTCGGCGACGCGCAGGAACAGCACCGGGTCGGTGGTGTCGGCGCGGTTGGTTTCCTCGCGGTGGGCCTTGTAGTTCAGGCCGACGCAGAAGATGCGGGTGGCGTTCGGGATCACCGGCAGGAAGGTCAGTTCCGACAGGCGGTAGTCGGCCTGGCCGCCGCCGAGGCGGTCGGCGATGCCTTCCAGCGCGTTGTTCGCCAGCGCGCTGCGCAGGTCCGGGCAGGTCGGCCCCAGACGCAGCTTCAGGTCGAACACGCGGTCGCCCTCGACGATGCCGTAGCTGGCACCGGTCTGGGTCACGTAGGACATCAGCTTCATTTGCTTAGGCCTTCTGGGAGCAACCGATATGGGCAATAGCCTCGATCTCCAGCAGGATCTCGGGCTTGGCCAGCGAGGCCACCTGCACCAGCGTGCAAGCCGGGTAGTCGCCGGAGAAGAACTCCTTGCGGGCGCGCCAGACTTCGGTGTTGTGCTGGATGCGCGTGACGAAGATGGTCATCTTGACCACGTCGTCCATCACGCCGCCGGCGGCCTCGACCATGTCCTTGATCTTCTGGAAGACTACCTTCGACTGCTCGTACTCGTTATCGCCGAGCACGGTCTCGCGGTCGGCGCCGCGGGCGGTCATGCCGGAGACGTAGGCCACGTCGCCCACGCGCAGGCAGTTGGACCACAGCTCGGGCGGCGGCTCGTTGACGTTGGCGGAGATGATGCGTTGCTTGGTGTTCATGATGAATTCCTTTCTATCGCTTACAGCTTGATGGCCGCGTCCCAGGGGGTCGTGCCGCTCCAGTTGACGCACACGCTCTGGCGGCGCATGAACATCTTCCAGGCGTCGGAGCCGGCCGTGCGGCCGCCCCCGGTTTCCTTCTCGCCGCCGAACGAGGCGCCCACGTCGGCGCCGGTCGTGCCCATGTTGACCTTGGCGATGCCGCAGTCATTGCCGGCCGCCGACAGGAACAGTTCGATGTTGTAGAGATTGGTCGACTGGATGCCCGCGGCGAGGCCCTGGGCAACGTTGTTGTTGATCTCGATGGCTTCCTCGATCGTGTCGTAGGTCAGCACGTACACCACCGGGGCGAACGTCTCGCGTTGCACGCACGGCCAGTCGGGCTGGCAGCCGGTGATGAAGGTCGGCTCGACGAAGTAGCCGTCGCGGTCGATACGCTTGCCGCCGGTCTCGACCTTGCCGCCGAGCGCCACGGCCTCGGCAATGGCCGTTTCGTAATGGTCGAGCGCCTTGGCGTCGATCAGCGGACCGGCCATCACGCCAGGCTCGGTGAAGTGGCCGAGCTTGATCTGCTCGAAGGCCGACTTCATCAGTTCGATCAGTTGCGGGGCCACCGACTTGTGGACGATGGCGCGGCGCGCGCTGGTGCAGCGCTGGCCGGTGGTGCCGGCGCCCGAGTTGGCGATGGCGCGGGCGGCCTGCTTCAGGTCGGCGGTCTCGTCGACGATGATGGCGCTGTTGCCCGAGCATTCCAGTTGATAGCGGCGGCCGAGCGTCGAACCGACGATGCTGGCGACCTTGTGGCCGACGCCGGTCGAGCCGGTGAACGAGACCAGCGAGACGCGCTTGTCGGCGACCAGCTTCTCGGCGATGCGGTCGTCACCGGGGATGAACAGCGAGAAGACGCCTTCCACGCCGAACTCCTGCATGGCCTGCACGGCCAGGGCCTGGCAGGCGACGGCGGTCAGCGGCACCTTGGGGCTCGGCTTCCAGATCACGGTGTTGCCGCAGATGGCCGACAGGAACGCGTTCTGCGCCCACACGGCGGCCGGGAAGTTGTAGGCGGAGATCACGCCGACCACGCCCAGCGGCAGCCACTGTTCATACATGCGGTGCTTCTCGCGCTGCGATTGCTGCGAGGCGCCCGACAGCATGCGCGACAGGCCACCGGCCATCATCGCCATGTCGATGGCTTCCTTCAGCTCGAAGCGGCACTCGCCCAGCGTCTTGCCGGTGTCCAGCGCGATCACGCCGGCGAGCTGGTCGATGTTCTCTTCCATGAGTTGGCCGATGCGCATCACCAGTTCGCCACGGCGCGGGGCCGGGACCATGCGCCACGTGCGCTGGGCCTCGACGGCGGCGGCGATGATGGCGTCGTAGTCTTCGCCGGTGGCGCCGGCGATCTTCGCGACGACCTTGCCGTCGGCCGGGCAGATGGCGTCGAACGTGGCACGGCCTTCGGTCGGAATCCAGCCGCGGCCGGGGACGAAGCCGCCGTGGGCGACTTCACCAATGCCGAAGTGCTTCAGCGTGCTTTGGGTATCGAACATCGAACTTCTCCAGGTAGTCTCGTTTGCACGGTTGTTTTTTTCTCCCCTCTCCCTGCGGGAGAGGGGTTGGGGGTGAGGGGCGGCGGTTCAGCCTCCGATGTCGCGGCTCGATGCGCCTGCCCTCACCCCCGCCCCTCTCCCGGAGGGAGAGGGGAGACAACCGGCGGGTTGTTTCGGGGCGCTTCAGTCGCTTCAGTCTTTCTTGCTCAGGAACCCACCGATGCTTTCATCGGTGTGGAACACGGGCTTCTCGTCGTAGTGCGGGCCGTCGTAGATCTCGATCAGCACGCTGCGCGCGTGCGCGATGGTCGGGCCGTGGGCGTTGCCCTTGGGGTTCATGTAGAACGAACCCGGCTTCAGGCGCAGGCCGACGTCGGTGTACTCGTAGTCGCCTTCCAGGCAGTACATGAACTGGTTGGAGGCGTGGGTGTGCTTGACCGGGATGCGGCCGCCCTTGTCGTATTCGAGGATGGCGATGCTGGCGCCCGTTTCCGCGTTCTTCCACAGGAAATACTGGCGGAAGCCGTAGTCGGGAAAGTCGATCCATTGCGACGGATCGAGGTTGTCGCGGTGGACCAGGAATTCCAGCGACTTCGCCAGGTTGGCGGCGACGTCGGGGCTCATGTTGGCTTCGCTCATGGCGTGATCTCCAGTCAGTCGAGTTCCGGACGGCCGGCGGCCACCCACTTGTCGTATTCGACGCGGCTCTCCGGCGTGGCCGGGAAGAGACCGAAGATGGAACGGCCGCGCGCGATGTGCTTCGCGGCGAATTCCTCGTATTCGAAGGTGTCGAGCGCCTGCTCGGCGACTTCGTCGACCAGCGCGGCGGGGATGGCCACCACGCCCTCGCCGTCACCGACGATCACGTCGCCCGGGTAGATCGCCACGCCGGCGCAGCCGACCGGCACGTCGAGGTCGATGGGATGCATGGCGATGGGGGTCGCGGGCGGTGCGGCCTGCTTCTGGAAGCAGGGCAGGCCGACGTCCAGGATGGCGGGCGCGTCGCGATAGCCGCCGTCCGTCACCACGCCCTTGATGCCGCGGAACTTCAGGCGGCCGGCCATCATGTCGCCCATCGAGGAAGCGCGCGTGTCGCCGAAGGCGTCGATCACCAGCACGGCGCCGGGCGGGATCTCTTCGATCGCGCGGCGGTGCTTGTTGGTTTCCTTGCCGTAGTTGGCCATCGAGTCGATGTCCTCGCGGGCGGGGATGAAGCGCAGCGTGTACGCGCGGCCGACCATCTGCCCCTGGCTGGGGGACAGCGGCTTCAGGCCGAGCAGGTAGACGTTGCGGAAACCGTATTTCAGCAGCACGTTGGCGATGTTGGCCGTGGCCACGCGCATCAGGCGCGCATAGGTTTCGGGCTTGATCGGCGCGGCGGCGGGGCTGGTGTAGCCGGAGGCGGCGGAGCTGGTCATGGCGGGCAATCCGTTTTTCAGGCACGAGCGCCCCCCGACTGCCCCTGCCGGGCAGCCTGCGGCGCTGCTTGGTTTTCAGTGGCTTACTGGAAGAACTCGGCGGGAGGCTCCATGCCCCACTGCGTGGTCTCGCCGGCGGTGCCGGTGAACACGTTGGGCTGGAACGTCGCGTCGACGACGTCGCCGTCCGTGTAGTGCTCCACGCGGAAGCCGAACGGGTCTTTCCAGTAGTCGAAGATCTGGCTGCCCATCAGGTGGCGGCCAACGCCGCAGTCGAGCTGGTAGCCCTGCTGCACGAGGTAGTCGTGCGCGCCGGCCACGGCGTCCAGGTCGTTGACCTCGAAGGAGCAGTGGTGCACGCCGACCCAGTCGGATTGCAGGATCAGCAGGCAGTGGTGGTCGACCAGTTGCTCGCCGCGATTCAAGCGCAGGAAGGTGCCGTAGACGAAGCCGTGCGGCACGCCGTTGGTTTCGTTCTCAATTCCGTCGACACCAGCCGGGGCGGCGAAGTAGTCCGACGGCAGCAGCCCGAACCGCTCGGTCATCCACTTCACCGACGCAACGTGGTCCGTCACGTGCAGCACGAAGTGGCCGAGGCGGATCGCCGCGCACGGCTCGCGCTTCACGCGGGTCGAGGCGTTCACGCGCGGCTTGTTGACGCTGTCGTTCAGCGCGTTGGGCTGGCGCAGCGGCAGCGGCGCGCTTTCCTCGCGGCCCCAGATCGCGTCGATCCGGAAGCCGTCGGGGTGGGTCATCTTCACGACCCAGCCGCCGCCCGGCTCCTCGCTGAACGTCACCGGCGACGAGCCGGGCAGCGCGGCCAGTTCGTCGAGATCGGCCTGGCTCGACACCTGGAAGGTGGCGCCGACGAAGCGCTGCCTGTCCGCCAGGTGCGTGACGTGCAGATGGTGCTGCGTGCCGGCGCCGCGCATGTAGAGCGCGCGCTCGGTGCGCAGCACGGTGGTCAGGCCGAAGTCGGTCATGAAGCGTTCCATGACGTCGAGGTCAGGGGCTTCGTAGGTGACTTGGGCGATGTCGATGGCTGTGGCCATGGTCTCTATCTGTTCGCTTGTTAACTCCCCTCTCCCCATGGGAGAGGGGTTGGGGGTGAGGGGCAGCGTTTGCAGTACCGCGAGCGCCTGCCCTCACCCCCGCCCCTCTCCCGGAGGGAGAGGGGAGAACACAATCAGTTGGCCTCGGCCAGCTTGTTGCATGTTGACTCCCCTCTCCCATGGGCGAGGGGTTGGGGGTGAGGGGCTGCGTTTGCAGTACCTCGGGCGCCTGCCCTCACCCCCGCCCCTCTCCCGGAGGGAGAGGGGAGAACACCCTCAGTTAGCCTCGGCCAACTTGTTATACCTGCCAGCATGGAACAGCAGCGGCTTCGGCGCCTCCGCATGCAGCACCAGTTCCTTCACCTCGCCCACGAACAGCGTGTGGTCGCCGCACGGATAGGCGTGGCGTAGTTCGGCCGCCAGTTGCACGGCCGCGCCTTCGACTACCGGCAGTCCGCCCACCTGCTCGAAGATGGGCGAGAACGTCTCGCTCGGCTTGCCGGCGAAGTGCTGGCTGACGTTGTCCTGGGCGTGCTGGAGCACGCTGATGCCGAACACGCCCGACGACTGGATCTTGTCGTGCATGCGGGCCGTGCAGGCCACCGAGACCAGCACCAGCGGCGGTTCCAGCGAACCCGACATGAAGGCGTTGGCGGTCATGGCGTGGGCCTGGCCGTCCAGTTCCGTCGAGATCACCACGACGCCGGTGGCGAACTGCCCCATGGCGTTGCGGAAGTCGCGGGCGGAGAAGGTCGGCTCGGCGGCCGGGATCGGCATGGCGGGCTGTGCGTTCATGGTGGCGGCTTGCAGCATGGTTCTGGTCTCAGTCTCGTTCTGCTGGATTAACGCTTGATCAGGACGCTGACGTCGTCCGGGTTCACCAGGTCGGGCACGGTCCAGCCGTTCAGGTCGTACTCGTCCATGGCGCTCTGGGCGAAGGCCTGGCACTTGGCCAGCATGCCGGTGCCGCGGGCGGCGAACAGGTTGGTCTGGCGGGTCACGTCGTTCGAGCCGATGTAGTTGATCTCGTACAGTTCGTGGCGGGCGCCGAACTCGGTGCCGATGGCGTCCCACAGCATCTTCATGACCTTCACGCGTTCCTCGGCGCTGGCGCCGGCCGAACCGCGGGCGTACGTGTCGAGGTAGCCGCGGATTTCCGGGTTCTGGAAGTCGACGGCGTGCGAGTTCAGGTAGATCAGGCCCGAGGCGACGGTCTGCTCGATGATGTTCTTGATCTTCGGCATCGCGATCTGGTTCAGCACGCGGTACGCGCCGGCGAAGTGCGGGTCGGGACGGATCATGCCGTTCCAGGGCACCGCGCTCTTGGCCATGGCGTCGGACAGCGCCCAGAAGGCGTTGCGCCACGCGATCACTTCACCCAGTTGCGACTGCACGCCGTGGAACGAGCTGGCGCCGGTGATGTCGAGCGCGCGGCTGTAGAGGCCGACCAGGAAGTCCATCTTCACGGCGAAGCGGGTGCAGCCGTGCAGCGAGGCGCGCTCGAGGTAGCCCGAACCCGTGTTGTAGGCGTTGGCCTGCTTCAGGTTGTTGTGGATGAAGACGTTTTCCCAGGGCACGAACACGTTGTCGAGGACCAGGATGGCGTCGTTCTCGTCCAGGCGGCTCGACAGCGGGTAGTCGAACGGGCTGCCCAGCACGGCGGCGCGCTGTTCGTTCGAGATGCGCGACAGCAGCTTCACGCCCGGCGCGTTGGTCGGGGTGATGAAGACCGGGCAGTAGGCCGGGTCCTGGAAGGCCACCGGGCCGACGTGGCCGACGAAGGTGTAGTGGGTCAGGGCGGAAGCCGTGGCCACCACCTTGGCGCCGGTCACGTAGATACCGGCGTCGGTTTCCTTCGTCACGCGGATGAACACGTCCTTGCCGGCGTCCGGACCTTTCTCGCGGTCGACCGGCGGGTTCATGATGGCGTGGTTGATGAAGTACGTCTTTTCCTGGGCCTTGCGGTACCAGTCCAGCGCGTTCTGCTCGTAGCCTTCGTAGAAGGCGGCGTTGGCGCCCAGCGTGCCCAGGAAGCAGCCCTTGTAGTCGGGCGAGCGGCCCATCCAGCCCCATGCGATGCGCTGCCACTCGGCGATGGCGTCACGCGACGCGATCTGCTCGGCCACGTCGTTGGCGGCGCGGTAGAAGCGGTGGGTGAAGCCACCCCATTCGGTCGGCGTGGTCAGGATGTCCTGTCGCTTCGGGTCGTGCAGCGCGTCGTACATGCGCGCGATCATGCGGGCCGAGTTGCGGAAGGCCGGATGCTCGGCCACGTTCTTCACGCGCTCGCCGTAGATCCACACCTCGCGGCCATCGTCCAGGCTCTTGAGGTATTCCTCGCCGGTAAAGGGGATGTACGCCTTGTTGAACACGCTGCGCTGATCTTCGGACATTCGATTCGTCTCCTGGGGAAGGACGCCTTCCGCTCGTCGCGGACGGGAAATGGAAAACGGTGTTTGGGGGCGCGGGATTTGGTCTGCCGCGTCATGGTTTTGAAGCATATTGGCGTGGTCATTCATTACTGTCGAATGAAAAAAAGCCGGTGCGAAATAACCGTATGGTAATGATGCGCCGCGAGATAAAGAGGGTCAATGTGACGAACGGCAGACTCAGACGCAAAATGTGGCGAAAGCACGATAAATTGGCGTGTTTTAGCGATGTTCTGCCCACTTTTCAGCGAAGGCGCGGTCGCATTTTCGGAAGCGTCCGATCCGAATGCTGCGCTGCACTCGGCGCATGGGCGCGGCCATCCGAGGGATTTCAGGGTAAACGCTGATGTGGATATCCGAGGCGGGAGCACGTCGGATTCGGGTTACGCCTGTTATCGCGGCTTCCCTCATTCTGCGCCTAATAGGGGTTATCCCTGATCCCGGATATAACCTCGCCCAAAAAAAGAAACCCGGTCGGCGGGGCCGGACCGGGTCCAGGGAATGTTTCGTCGGCGGCGGCTCAGGCGGCCTTGGCCATGTTGGCGGCGTGGTCGGCCAGCAGGCCGTACGGTGCAGGCACCGGGGCGCCATCGTCCAGACGCCCGGCGCGCAGCTCGATCAGTGCGGACAGCATCGACACTGCGATTTCCTCCGGCTTGCGGCCCGACGACGGGAACACTGGCGTATCGGCGCGCAGCGCGGCCAGCGCGCGGGCGCGGCGGTCCGGCTGGGGCGCGAGCAGGCACTGGCTGGCACCGGCGCGCTCGGCAGCGGAGCGCAGGAAGGTGCCGAGCGGGGCGCAGGGCACGTCGAGGGTCAGCACGATGGTCAGCGGGTCGAGCGCGAGGTCGCCATCGTCGTCGCCGTCTCCCGTCGGCGCGGTCCACCCCGACGCGGGCAGGCTGGCCGCCATCTCGAAGCCCAGGAACGGCACCAGCCGCGCCATGGCCCTGGCGATGTCGGGACGGCCCACGGTCAGCAGGCGCCAGGCCGGACGCAGGATGTTCCTGACGTGCCGGCCATCGGCGCGCACGGCGCCGCGCACGTCCTGCGCGACGTCCGCATGGGCGACGCGGCCGGCGTCGAGGTCGAGTTCACGGCAGACCACCTTGCGCGCGCGCAGGGCATCGACGGTCGCCTGGATTTCAACCGAGTCGGGCCAGGGCTCCAGGGCCAGCACCAGCGACGCGCCGGCAGGCAGCCGACGGCCGGGCTCGCCGTGCGCGCCGGCGTAGTGCAGCAGGCGCGCCGGGTTGCCGGCCTCGTCGTTCCCGCTCCAGTAGACGCCGCTGCGCACGCGGTCGATCAGTTCGTCTTCCAGCCGGCCGCCGGACACGGAGCCCGACAGGCGCCCGTCCTCGCGGATGGCGCACAGCGCGCCCCGGTCGACCGGCGCGGTCGGCCAGGTGCTGCAGACGGTCAGCAGCACCGCGCGATGGCCGGCGCTGCGCCAGCAAAGCAGGTCCTCCAGGACGTCGAGGTGATGGCTCATTGGCTACCGCCCGGAATTCAGCGGCGCGCGAGGGCCATCGAGACGATCAGGATCGCGCCGATCACCATGGTCTGCGCGTAGGCGCCGACCTGCATCAGGTTCATGCCGTTCTGCACCAGCACGATCAGCAGCGTGCCGAATGCCACCGCCAGCGTGCGGCCGATACCGCCCGTCAGGGCCACGCCGGCAATCACGCAGGCGGCGATGGATTCCAGCGGCAGCGTGGCGCCGATGTTCGACTCGCCCGTGTCGAGGCGCGCGGTCAGCAGCAGTCCCGCCAGCGCCGCCAGCGCGCCGGCCAGCGAGAAGGCGATGATCACCACGCGCTGCGTGCGCACGCCCGACAGTTCCGCCGCGCGCTGGTTGCCGCCCACGGCGTAGAGATGACGGCCGTAGCGCGTCCATTCGAGCAGGAACCAGGTCAGGACGATCATCACCACGGCGATGATCACCGGCACCGGAATGCCCGCCCAGTAGCCGAACCCGAAGACCTCGCCGAACTGCGGCGGCAGGCCGTAGATGGGCACGCCGCCGCTGACCAGCAGCGCCACGCCGAACACGACCGACGACATGCCCAGCGTCATCATGAACGCCGGGATGCGCAGCACGGCCGTGCCCACGCCATTCAGGAAGCCGACCGCGCCGCCGCAGGCGAGGCCCGCCGCCAAGCCGGCGGCCATGGCCAGCGCGGGCGAATCGGGCAGCACCTGCGCGGCGGCGGCCATGGCCGTGGCGCCGACCACGGACGACAGCGCCACCACGGTGCCGACCGACAGGTCGAGCCCGCCGCCGATCAGTACGATCATCTGCGCGAGCGCGACGATCATCAGGTAGACCGACTGGCGCGCGATGTTGGTCACGTTGTCCAGCGTGCAGAAGCCGGGCGCGAAGCCGGCGAACACCAGCAGCGAACCCACGAAGAGGAAGGGCAGCACCAGCTTCTGGCGCTGGGCGGAGAGCCGCTGCAGCAGGCCGGGGGATGCCGTCATGTCCGCGGCACGCGTGGCAGCCGTTGCGGAAGCCGTCTGGTTGGGGGCGGTCATGTTGTGGAACTCACTCAAAGAAATGCTCAAGGATGCGCTGCTCGTCGTAGAACCCGCGCTCGAACTCGGCCACCATCTGGCCACCGCGCATGACGAGCAGGCGGTGCGACAGGCCCATCAGTTCAGGCAGGTCCGACGAAATGAGCAGGATGGCCGCGCCGGAGGCGGCGAGGCGGCTGAGGTACTGGTAGATCGACTGGCGCGCGCCCACGTCGACGCCCACGCTGGGTTCGTCGAAGATATAGACGCCGACTTCCTGCGCGAGGCCCTTCGCCAGCAGCACCTTCTGCTGGTTGCCGCCCGAGAAGTTGCCGACCGGCTCGACCGCGCGGCGCAGCGGGAAGTCCACCTGCCCGCACAGGCGCTGCACGGTGTCCTGCTCGGCGCGCGGGCGCAGCCGGGCGCCGGCCTGCTCGCCGAACAGCAGCGACGACAGCGTCATGTTCTCGCGCGCGGGGCGCATCAGCGCGAGGCCGTCGCGCTTGCGGTCGGGCGGGGAGTACCAGATGCCCGCGCCGATGGCTTCGGCCGGATGGCTGAAGCGCCGCGGCTGGTTGTCCACGCGCAGCGTGCCGCCGCTGATGCCGCGCAGGCCGTAGCAGGCCTGCCCGAGTTCGCTCTTGCCGCAGCCGACCAGCCCGGCAATGCCGACGATCTCGCCGGCGCGCAGGCGCAGGTTGGCGTTGACGACGAGGCCGTCGGCGGTGGTCAGCCCGTCGAGCGTGAGCCGCACCGGGCCGAGGCTGGTGACGGGCGGAATCGCCGGGTAGATGTTGGACAGCGTGCGGCCCGTCATCAGCGCGATCAGTTCGTTCTCCGGCGTGCTGGCCGGCACGGTGGCGATGTGCTGGCCGTCGCGCAGCACCGTCACGGTATCGCCGATGAGCGGGATCTCGTGCATGCGGTGCGTGATGTAGATGATCGCGGTGCCCTCGGCCTTGAGCCGGCGCACCAGCGCGAAGAGGGCCTGCGCGTCATGCTCCGAGAGCGACGCGGTGGGCTCGTCGAGGATCAGCAGGCGCGGCGCCTGCGCCACTGCCTTGCAGATCTCGACCATCTGCTGCTTGCCGCGCGCCAGGTCCGACACGCGGGCATCCACATCCAGTTCGAAGCCAAGCTCGTCCACCAGCCGGCGCGCGCGCTGGCGGGCGCCGGATTTCGACAGCAGCCCCAGCCGCGCGAGAGGTTCCTCGCCCAGCGAGATGTTGTCGGCCACCGTGAGGTGCGGCACCAGCGAGAATTCCTGGAAGACCGCCCGCACGCCGTGCGCACGGGCCTGCGCCACCGAGGCAAACGTGCCCCGGTAGGTGCCGATCTCGAGGTGCCCGTCGCTCGGCACGTTGGCGCCGGCCAGCATCGAGATCAGCGTGGACTTGCCCGCGCCGTTCTCGCCGAAGAGGATATGGACCTCGCCGGGCCGGATGTCGAGATTCACCGCCTTGAGGGCGGTGTGGTGCCCGTAGCGCTTGCACAGGCCGACGGCGCGCAGGGCGGGCTTCACCCGCGGCGCGGGGGCCGCAGTGGTCCGTTCCGGAGTGAGGATGCCAGCGGACGTCACTTACTTGCCTACCTTGAAAACGGGACGGAAGTCCGCCGGTGCCAGCACCGTGGCGGTGTTCAGCGTGCCGATGTCGGCCTGCGTGTAGACGCGGCCCATCGGACCCACGTTCTTCACCACGTCCTTCTTCTCGACGAGTCGCACGGCCTGGTCGATGGCGATGCGGCCGGTCAGCACCACCGGGGCCATGCCGGAGGCTTCGACGGCCTTGCCCTTGAGGCCCTGGTAGACGCCAGGCGTCATGTACACCGATACCACCTTAACCTTGCCGGCCAGGCCACGGCCGCGCAGCACGGGCACGGCGGCCTCGGCGGTGACGGCGGTACCGGCCACGTAGTCGATGTCCTTGTGGGTCTGCAGCAAGTCTTCGATCAGGCGGGCCTGGACTTCCTTGCCGGTATCGCCGTACTTGGTCTCGACGATCTGCACGGCGCTGTCCCTGATGCCGTCCAGGAAACCCTGGTTGAACAGTTCCACCCAGCCGGCGCCGGCCGGGCCCGGCAGCCAGGCCACCTTGACCGTCGGGCTGCCCTTCGGGTGCTTCTGGGCGAGGTAGCGGCCCGCGCGCTCGCCTTCGTCGCGCGGCACGGTCAGCACGCGGGCCGACACGTCGGGCGAGGCGATGCCGTTGAAGGCGTCGACCACCGGGATGTTCTTCTTCTTCAGCTCGCCCAACAGGTTGGACAGGCCGTCCTGCGAGATCGCGCCGATCACCACGGCCCTGGCGCCGCCGGCCACGCAGTTCTCGATCTGCGAGATCTGGTTGTTCAGTTGCGTGTAGCCACCGGCATCGAGCACCTGCACATGCACGCCGAGGCGCCTGGCTTCTTCCGTCACGCCGTAGTCGGCTGCCAGCCAGAACGAGTCCTTCATGTGCGGGAACGACACGCAGATGTCCCACGGCTGGGCGGCCTTGGGCAGGGCTTCGTAGCTGACGGGGGTCTTCTTGCCGTCCGGGGCGACCGAGTTCACCTGGAGCGGGAACCACTCGGCGGCGGCGTGGGCGGGGGTGGCGAGGGGGGCAGCCACGGCGGCGGCGGCCGAGGCAAGGGCGAGCGCAGCCATGCGCGAAACGCGTTTCATCTATCTTCCTCCGGTGTTGGTGGTCTTGCTGTTCTGTCCTGGGCCGCCGGCTTTTTTTCTCTTGCGGATCAGGTCAGTGGAAGTGTTCGTGATTGACGCGATGAAATCTATTGAATATTCTGAGCGCGATTTATTCCAAATAGTTATTGGCGGAAGCGCATGGCAAACCTCGACTGGTATATCCGGGCAAACCTCAAGTTACGGCATCTGCAACTGCTGGTAGCCCTCGATGACCTGCGCAATGTCGGGCGCGTGGCGGGTTATCTGAACGTCAGCCAGCCCGCCGTTTCCAAGACCCTCGCCGCGCTGGAGCAGGGCCTCGACGTGACGCTTTTCAATCGCACCACACGCGGCATGGAGCCGACCGAGCACGGCGAGTGCCTGATCCGGCATGCGCGGGTGATTCTCGGGCAACTTTCCAGCGTGCGCGACGAATTGCACGACATCACCGCGGGCCGCGTCTCGCGCGTCTCGCTGGGCGTGTTGCCGGCCGCGGCGGTGGTGCTGATGCCGCAATTCGTGGCCCGGCTCGAACGGGAATCCGTGGCCACGACCGTTGCCGTGCGCGAGGGGACGATGGATTCGCTGCTGCCGCAGTTGCGTGCGGGCGACATCGACATGATCGTCGGCAACCTGCCGCAGCGTCCGCTGGGTGTCGAATTCGGCACCGAGCTTCTCTATGAGGACCCCATCGTCGTGGTGGCCCGGCGCGCTCATCCGCTCGCCGGCATGCAGCGCCTGCGCTGGGACATGCTGGCCGGCTACCCGATGGTGCTCCCGCCCGAGGGCGCGTTCACCCGCGCGCCCATCGACGACTTCATGGCGCAGCACGAGGTGCCGATCCCGCGCCGGCACGTGGAGTCGGTGTCGACGCTGACCAATGTGGGCGTGCTGCAGGCGACCGATTCCATCGGTTTCCTGTCACGTGAACTGGCCCGCCATTTCGCCGCCCTCGGCGCCATCGTCGAACTGCCGCTGGTGCTGCCGAACGTGGCGATGCAGGTCGGCCTGGCCTGGCGGGTGGACCGCAAGCCGACCACCTCGCACCAGCTCGTGCGGCGGATCTTCCACGAGACCCGCGACGCGCTGCGGAATGTGCCGGCGGCGCCGGATGCGACGCAGGAGTTCGGGTTCGGGCCGCAGGGGTGAAGAGGGGGCGGGGGGCGAGGCGAAAGAGCCGTGCGATTGCCGCGCATGCCCGGCCTGCTTAACTCGGCAGGCACTTAAAATGCAAAGTCCTGCTTACTGCCGTCCCGACAGGGGCGGCAAATCAAACAAACCACCTTGTCAGCGCCCCTGTCCGTGCCCTCCCTCGAGGGCTCATCCGTTGCCGTGCCCGCGCGCGGCATCCTTGCTCTCACCTTCGCCTTTTCCCTCAGCCAGTTCTTCCGCAGCTGCCTCGCCGTGATGGCGCCGGAGCTGCAGCACGACTTCGGCATGTCGCCGGCCGGCTTCGGGGCGCTGTCGTCGGCGTTCTTCCTCGCCTTCGCGGTTGCGCAGGTGCCGGTCGGCATCGCTTTCGACCGGCACGGCGTGGGCCGGCCGACCGCGGTGCTGCTGGCCGTAGGCGCGCTGTCGGCAGTCGGCTTCGTGCTGGCGCCGACCGCCGGCGTCGCCATGCTGGCGCAGGTAGGGCTGGGGCTGGCGTGCGCGCCGGTGTTCATGGGACTGCTGCACTACGCGTCGGAGAACCTGTCCGAGCGCGACTACCTGCGCGTGGTGAGCCGCTCGAACGCCACCGGCATGATCGGCGCGCTCTGCGCCACCGCGCCGCTCGGCTGGGCCTCCGAACTCTACGGCTGGCGCGCCGCCATGGCGCTGCCCACCATGGCGCTGGTCGCGGCCTGCTATGCCGTCTGGCGCGCGGTGCGCGACGACGGCCACGCGGAGGCGCGCGCGGCGGGGTGGGGGCAGACATTGTCGGAGAGCGCCGGCCTGCTCGGCCTCGCGCCGCTGTGGACGCTGATCCCGATCTGCGCGGCGATGTCGGCCGGCACGGCCTTCCGCAATGCGTGGAGCGGTCCGTACCTCGCCGAGGTGTTCGGCCTGGCCGCCGGCACGCGCGGCATGGCGCTGACGCTCCTGAGCCTGGCGGGCTTCGTCACCGCCTTCGTGCTGCCGGTGCTCGTGCGGCGCGGTTCGATCAAGGGGACCGTGGCCGGCTGGTCCTGCCTGTCGATGGCGGCCGGCCTCGCGCTCGCCGCCGTGGCCGGCCATGGCGTGGTGACGGGCGTTGCGCTGATGGCGCTGCTGTCGACCATCGGCATGCTGCACCCGCTCATCATGGCGCAGGGCCGCATGGTGATTCCCCCGGCCCGGCGCGGGCGCGGCCTGGGGCTGCTGAACACCGCCGTGTTCCTCGGCTCGGCGCTGGCCTCGTGGGGCTACGGGCTGATCGCCAACGCCGGCCATGTGCGTGGGTGGTCGCCGTCCGGCACCTATGCGGCGATCTTCGCGTGCGCGGCGGCACTCGTCGCGGTGGCGCTGTTGCCCTATCTGTTCAGTCCCGGGCGTCCCACTGCCGAAGGGAGGGGCGGGAACACCTGAGGCGGGCGGCGAGGGAGCGGCCCGTATAATGCGTGGACCTGATGCGCCAAACCGGAGCGCCAAACCGGAGCGCCAAACCGGACTCCCTCGAACAAGGTCTCCGACAGACCCCATGCCCCCGATCTTCGTGCTGTTTTGCCTCGTCCTCGCCGTGGTAGGCAGCCTCGGCGTGGCGGTGGCCGCCTGGCCCAGGCGGGACGATCCGGTCGTGCGCACCTTCCTGCTGCTGACCGGCGGCGTGGTGGTATGGAGCGGCGGGCGCATCATGGAGCTGATCTCGCCCGTGCTGGCGGACCGCATCCTGTGGGCGCAGATCCAGTATTTCGGCATCGTCGCCGTGCCGCCGGCATGGCTGTTCGCCATGATCCGCCTGAGCCGGCCCCGTCGGGTCGTGCCGTGGTCCTGGCTCGTGCTGCCGGTGCTGATGGCTCTCCTCACGCTTGGCCTCGTCTTCAGTAACGAGCATCACCACCTGATCTGGGCGTCGGTCTCGATGAACCCGACGGGCACCCTGCCGGCCGCGAAGTTCGTCCACGGTGCCGCCTACCTGCCGATTGCCTTCTGGAGCTACCTGCTCCTGTTTGTCAGCCTGTGCTTTCTCGTCACGGCGCAGACGCCCACCGTCAGTCTCTCGCGGCTCGCACGGGCGGTATTGGCGGGCGGCCTCGTCATGCCGCTGGCGGCCCACGTGGCCTACCTGCGCGGCTGGACCGGCCCGCTCGGTGGCGACCTGACCCCGGCGACCTTCTCCGTGATGGGCATGCTCGTGTGGTTCTTCGCGCTGCGCACCCATCTTGACGATCTCGGCCACTACGCGCGGCTGCGCGTGTTCGACGCGCTGCGCGAGGGCTGCGTGGTGATCAGCCCCGAGGGACTTGTGGTCGAATGCAATCCCGCCGCCATGCGGCTGCTGCCCGCCTTGCGCAGTGGCGATCCCGCCCCGCCTGCCTGGGCCGGGGCACTCGCCGCCAGCCGCGCCGGCACCACGCGCACACCCGAGCCGCTGCAGGCGGAGGGCGCCGAATACGAACTGACCCTCGACCCGGTCCGCGGCCTCAACGGCAAGCTGCTCGGCACCATTGCCTTCCTGCGCGACGTCAGCTTCTACCGCCTGCGCGAGAGCGCCCTGACCGTGCAGCTCGACGCGACCGAACAGCGCCTGCTGCGCCTGGCCGCCGACCTCGACCGCGATCCGCTCACCGGCCTCTACAACCGCCGCTACTTCCAGCGCGTGGCCGGTGCCGCGGTCGCGGTCGCGCATGAGCAGGGCGACACCATCGGCGTGCTCGTGCTCGACGTCGACAACTTCAAGCCCTACAACGACCGGCACGGCCACGTGGCCGGCGACGATTGCCTGCGGCTGGTGGCCCGCGCGCTGGAAGACACGATGCCCGACGCCTCCTGCTCCTGCGCCCGCCTCGGCGGCGAGGAGTTCGCGGTGGTCGTCCCCGGGGCCACCGTGGAGCGGACACGGGCGCTGGGCGAGGCGCTGGTGGCCAGCGTGCGCGCGCTGCGCCTGCCGCACGGCGGCAAGCCGGAGCAGGTGTACGTGACCGTCAGCGTGGGCGCGGTGTGCGATGTGCCCCCTGCGCCGCTGCTGGACGCCCTGTTGCAGCGCGCCGACCTGGCGATGTACGCGGCCAAGCGCGGCGGCCGGGATGGATTCGTGCTGGCGGAAGCGTCAGGGGATCTGGCGCGGACGGATAGGTAATAGCGACGATTGTTCGGACATAAGATGCCTAATCGATTGCATAAGGGCCCGCGATGCGGGCCTTTCTCATTGGATCTTCCCCTCTGCAGGCGTTGACATACGCCGCCCTTCGCGCCAATATGTACGTACATAGCGGGATGATCGCGCCCGCGGCAAGAGACAGAGGACACAGATGAAAGACCGCACCGGCAACTTCTTCGAGGACTTTCGCGTCGGCATGACGCTGCGTCACGCCACCCCGCGCACGCTGACAGAAGGCGACCGCAGCCTCTACATCGGCCTGACCGGCAGCCGGACGGCGCTTTGCACGGCGCAGACCAACGCCGCCGGGCTCGGCTTCGGCGCCTGCCCGCTGGAAGACCTGCTGGTCTTCAATACCGCCTTCGGCAAGACCGTGCCGGACATCTCGCTGAATGCCGTGGCCAACCTGGGCTATGCCGACATGCGCTTCCTCGCGCACGTCTACCCGGGCGACACGCTCAGCGTCCAATCCGAGGTCATCGGCCTGAAGGAGAACTCGAACCGGAAGAGCGGTGTCGTGTACGTGCGTTCGACCGCCCGCAACCAGCGCGGCGTGGAAGTCATGACCTGGATCCGCTGGGTGATGGTCCACAAGCGCGACCACACCGCCGTCTGCGGCGAGCCGGCCGTGCCCCAGCTTCCGCCGCGCGTCGGCGCCGAGCGCCTGCAGCGGCACGACTACTCGGCGCGCGCGCGAGAGATCACCGGCATGACCGGCATCGAAGACCTGTGGGACGACTACGCGCCGGGCGAGCGCATCGATCACCCGGGCGCGATGACCGTCAACGACAGCGACCACAGCATCGCCACGCGCCTCTACCAGAACACCGCCCGAGCCCACTTCGACGGCTTCGGTATGGCCGCCAATGGCGGCAAGCGGCTGGTCTACGGCGGCCACATCATCTCGCTGTGCCGCGCGCTGGCCTACGACGGCCTGGAAAACGGCCTGTCGATCCTTGCCATCAACGCCGGCAGCCACGTCAACCCGACCTACGCCGGCGACACCATCGCCTGCGCCACGCAGGTGCTGGAACGCATCGACCTCGGCTCGCCGCACGTCGGCGCACTGCGGCTGCGCATGATCGGCGTGAAGAACGCGCCAGCGGCCAGCATCGGCTTTCCCGAGGTGGCCCAGGCGGGTGGCAAGGCCGCGCACCCGTCGAACGTGGTGCTCGACCTGGACTACGTCCTCGCCATGCCGCGCCAGCCGCAATAGGGCAATAGGGCAATAGGGCAATAGGGCAATAGGGCAATAAGGCAACACAGGGCATCAGGCGACATATCCCTGCATCCCACGAACTCCCCATCTCCTGAATCCAAGGCAGACAGCATGACCACCCAACGCGTGCATCCCCGCCAGGCGCTCTTCGCCGGCGAAAAGACCTTCCCCGTCCTGGCCGCCTGCGAGCACTTCGCCGGCAGCGAGAAACTGATCGGCAAGGCGCTCGACCTGCAGGTCGAGTACGGCCCCGTGTTCGACATCACCTGCGACTGCGAGGACGGCGCCGCCGCCGGCCAGGAGCGCGAGCACGCCGAGATGGTCACGCGCATGATCAATTCGGAGCGCAACCGCTTCGGCCGCGCCGGCGCGCGCATCCATGATCCGTCGCACCCGGCCTGGCGCCAGGACGTCGACATCATCGTCGGCGGCGCCGGCACGCGCGTGGCCTATATCACCGTGCCCAAGGCGACCAGCGCCGGGCAGGTGGCCGAGGTCATCCGCTATATCGGCGAGGTGGCGAAGAAGGCCGGCCTGTCGCGCACGGTGCCCGTGCACGTCCTGGTGGAAACCCACGGCGCGCTGCGCGACGTGTTCCGCATCGCCGAACTGCCGGGCATCGAGGTGCTGGACTTCGGCCTGATGGACTTCGTCTCAGGCCACCACGGCGCCATCCCCGCCGCCGCCATGCGCAGCCCCGGCCAGTTCGAGCACGCCCTGCTGGTGCGCGCCAAGGCCGACATGGTCGCCGCCGCGCTCGCCAACGGCATCGTGCCGGCCCACAACGTCTGCCTGAACCTGAAGGACGCCGAAGTGATCGGCGCCGACGCTACCCGTGCCCGTAACGACTTCGGCTTCCTGCGCATGTGGAGCATCTATCCGGCGCAGATCCAGCCGATCGTCAACGCCATGCGCCCGGACTTCGCGGAAGTGGAAGACGCCGCCGGCATCCTCATCGCCGCGCAGGACGCCGACTGGGGCCCGATCCAGTACAAGGGCGAACTGCACGACCGCGCCACCTACCGCTACTTCTGGGAAGTGCTGGAGAAGGCGAAGGTGACGGGCATGGCCATGCCGGCCGAGGCGGAGCAGCGCTTCTTCGCTGCGTGATTCGGCGCCTGCTTCGTTGCCCGGAGTGGCCGGGTGCGGCTTGCACGTAAAATGCCGCCATCTGCCACTCTCCGCACCCAAAGCATGTCCACGTCACCCAGCGCCGCACCCGCCGCGTCCACGCGCTACGCCGAACTGGCCAGCACGCTGATCAAGGACATCGCCGAAGGCCGCCACGTGGTCGGCAGTCTCCTGCCCACCGAGCACGAACTGGCCGAATGGCACGGCGTAAGCCGCCACACGGTGCGCGCCGCGCTCAAGGTGCTGCAGGACCGCGGGTACATCTCGCGCAAGAAGTCGGTCGGGACAGTGGTCCAGAGCGCCAACCCGGCGGCGGCGTATACCCAGTCGTTCGCTACCCCGGAAGACCTGGTGCGCGTGGCGGCCACGGAGATCCGCGCCATCGAGACCGTGCGCACCATTGCGCTGGACCGCACACTGGCGCGCCGGCTCGAGGCGCCGGTCGGCAGCGAGTGGATCGTGCTGTCCGGTCCGCGTGTGGATGTGCGCAAGGACCGCGTGCCGGTGGCCTGGGCGGATATCTATATCGACGCCAGCTTCGGCGCGCTGGTCGACATCATCCGTCAGCACCCGGAAATGCTGGTCAGTGCCCTGATCGAGCGCGAGTGCGGCCAGGCGATTGCCGAGATCCGCCAGGTGATGACGGCCCAGTTGATCGACGAGGCCCTGGCTGGGGTGCTCGGCGTGGCCCCGGCCAGTGCGGCGATGCGGCTGGTGCGGCAGTACAAGAACAGCGCGGGGCGGATCCTTGAGATCACGGATACGTGCTATCCGGCGGATCGGGTGTCGGTGTCGTTCCAGCTGAAGCGGGCGACATCGCAGGGGTGATGGCTACAGGCGTTCCTGCGCGCCTTCACCGGTCGGCGGACCTGTCCCGTCAGGCAAAGCGTACGTCAGCACCGGGAGGAATCAATGCGGTCGCCAGAGCGTGGCGAAAAGGCGGCGTGGTTGCGTACACTTCATCGAGGCGCGGACATGCGGCAGCCTCGACACACCGATCGGGCAGCCGCAGCCCTTCTCCGCCTCTCATTGTTGACCTGTTCATAGCGCATTCACGACCGGAGAAACCAAGATGGCAAAGCTGCTGGTGCTATACAAGAAGCCCGCGGACACGGCGGCGTTCGATTCCTACTACTTCACGACCCACGTTCCCATCGCCAAAAAGATTGTCGGCCTGCGGGGCTACGCGGTCAGCAGCGGTCCGGTGAATAGCCTGGGCGGTGAATCGCCGTACCACCTGGTGGCGGCGCTGAGCTTCGATTCGATGGAGGCGCTGCAGCAAGCCCTGGCTTCGCCGGAGGGCGCGGCGGCAGCGGCTGACGTGGCCAATTTCGCACAGGCGGGCGTCGACATGTTCATGTTCGATACGAAGGAGGTCTAGGGTCGTCCCAGACCCACAGTGCGCAGGGAAGTGCGCGGCACTACGCCTGGGTCGACGGCCCGGGCAGCCGCGCCCCGGCTCACTACACTGAAGGGACACGCAGGGCGGTTCGAGCAGGGGGCGGGCATGAAGAAGACCATCCTTTGGGCAGTCGGCATCCTCGTCATCGCAGGCGGGGCGCTGCTCCTGCCGCTGCCCTGGACCGACAACACCCATATCCATACCGAAGCCCTCATCGGCCGGCCGCCGCAGGCCGTGTTCGACTATGTGACCACGCCGGGCCATTGGCCCGAGTGGCATCCGTCGTCACTGGGGGTGAGCGGCGCCACCGATCATTCGCTGCAGCCCGGCGAGCGGGTGACGGAGAAATTCCGGGTGGCGGGGCGCAGCGGACTGGTCGTCTGGATGGTGACCGACAGCCGCCCGCCGCAAGCCTGGGTGATCGAAGGCGAGGTCGATGGCCGCAAGGCCGGCACCGTTGCGTACACGCTGGCGGCCGATGGGGGCGGCACCCGCTTCACGCGAGATTTCACCTACCGGTCGCCCAACCTGCTGTTCGCCTTTCTCAACCGGCTGGCCTTGCGCCAGCGGGTCGAGGCCGAGTCGGCGGAGGCTGTCCGCAGGCTGAAGGCGAATCTGGAAAGCCCGGCGCCGGCCGGCTGAGCTACAGCGCTTTCAGGTTCGGCAGGGGCGCGCCCTGCATCTCCTGTTCCTGCAGTTCCCGCCAGGCGATCTTGCCGGTGGCCGAGCGCGGCAGCCGTTCGACGATCTGCACGATGCGCGGCGCCTTGTAGGTGGCCATATTGGCGCGGCACCACGTCAACAGGTCTTCCTCTGGCACCACCCCGGCCTCCGGCCGCAGGGCGATGACGGCCTTCACCGTCTCGCCCCGGTGCGCATCGCGGGCGGCGATCACGCAGGCTTCCAGGATGGCGGGATGGGTGTGGAGGATGGCCTCAACTTCCGCCGGCCAGACCTTGTAGCCCGAGGCGTTGACCATGCGCTTGAGGCGGTCGCGCATCACGAAGTAGCCGTCGGCGTCGACGCTGGCCAGGTCGCCGGTGCGGAAGAAGCGCTTGCCGTCGATGACGATGAAGCTCTCGGCGTTGGCGGATGGCTTGTTCCAGTACCCGAGCATCACCTGCGGACCGTGCACGACGATCTCGCCCATCTCGCCGACGGGGAGTTCCCGCAGCGATTCGGGATCGATGATGCGCGCGTCGACGCCATACGTCGGCACGCCGAGATGCCCCGCGCGTGGCGATTCCATCGGATTGGCGATCAGGAACGACGCGGTCTCCGTCAGCCCGTAGCCCTCGACGAACGCGAGCCCGTAGCGCTCCTTCATCAGCCGCGACGTGCCCTCCGGCACCGCCGCGCCGCCGCCCACCACGCAGCGCAGGCTCCCCAGATCGAATGCCTCGATCCCCGGCTGGGCGAAGAATTCCACGAGCATCGGCGGCGGCGCGGCCCAGAAGGTGACGCGGTGGCGCGAGATCAGTTCGGCGGCGGTGCGGCGGTCCCAGCGCGGCAGCAGGACGATGGTGCCGCCCACATAGACCGGCCCGTTGATGCCGTTCTGCAGGCCGAGCAGGTGGAACATCGGGGCCACCGCAAGGAAGCTGGACTCGGCATGCGAGCGCCGCCACAACTGCGACCCCGCCACCGATGCCATGACCGTGCGATGGGTATGCATGCAGGCCTTCGGCGCGCCGGTGGTGCCCGAGGTGTAAGGCAACATGCAGAGATCGTCGGCCGTGCTGCGATGCGGGGCGGGCGCATGCCCGGCCGCGACGGCGCGCAGCCACTGGACCGCGCCGGCAGGTAACGCTTCGCTGCCTGCGCGCTGACGCGCCCAGTCGGGAATGGCGAGGCCACTGCTGCCGGCGAGGTCGGCATCGGTCAGCGCGTCGCCATAGCTGTGGACGACGATGTGCCGCAGCGGCGTGCTGCCGACCAATGGCGCGACCTGGCCCAGCAACTCGCGGGCGGCGAAGGCCGCCACGGCGCCGCTGTCGGTGACGATATGGCGCAACTCGTCTTCCAGCAGCATCGCGTTGGCCGGCACGACCACCGCATCGGCGCGCAGGATGGCGAAGTACGCGGCGATGAACTGCGGGCTGTTCTGGCTGAACAGCACCACGCGGTCGCCCTGCTGCACGCCGCAGGCCTGCTGCAGGTAGCCGGCCAGCCTTTCGACCTCGTCGCGCAGCGCGGCATAGGTGATCGCGTTGCCGTAGAACTGGATCGCCGTCTTGCCGGGAAAGCGCCGCGCGGCGATCTCCAGGTTCTCGAACAGCGTGGTCTCCGGCATGTGGAAGCGGGGCGGGACCGAGCCGAGGTTGATGGACGGGTCGACGCCGAGCGGGCCGCTCGGGTAGGCAACGGTGTCGCCCGCGCCGGGCAGGTGGGGCGTATGGGGAATCATGTCTGTCCTCCGGCGTCTCCTGATTATGTACGGACATAGTAGCAACGCGGAGGATCACGATACAAGGCCGGGGTAGTACCCCACCGTATCCGGGTGGGTGGCCATCGGCCCGCCAGTTCCAGCCTGGCGGGCCGATCGGGCGGATCGAGGCGGCGGATCAGGCGCCGTCCGTGGGAATGTTGTGCGTCGGCCCATAGAGGAGGCGGGAGTCGAGCGCCGCATGGGGCGCCGCCTCCGTCTGCGGCGTGGCACTCATCGGCTGCGCGGCGGGGGCCGGTTGCTGTTGTCCATACGCCTTGGCTTCCGCCGCCTGGATATCGGCCGGATAGTCGGGCGCCACGAAGGCGGGGTTGTAGCCGGCCTGTTCGAGGCGGACCAGGTCGGCCCGCACTTCGGCGCGGGTGAGCGGGGCGTCCGTAGCCTGGGCGTAGGAAAGGACCGGGACGGCCAGGGTGCACGCGAGCAGGGTGGCTTGAAGGATCGATTTCATGATGATTACCTCTGACTGACGATGTCTTGTTGGGTCTCGCTGAGAGACAGGACCCCAGGGGAGAGACCTGGGCACTTGCATCGGGGTGCGAGCAAGTTGAGATCATTGTTGGGTCGGGGCGGTGACCCACGGCTGACAGCCTCATTACAAAGCTGTCACCTTGACGGGCGGCGCCACCGGGGAAGATGACGAATCCGCAATAAAGCCGTCAGGTACGGGTAAAGGCCGGGGGGACAGACTTCGGGCATGGCTGCGCACCAGGGCGGCCAGTTGCCTCCCTGTCGCCTCCTGTCGCCTCCTTCTGGCCGTCGTCTCTCCGGAAAGCCAATATGTGGATCGTCAAGCTCGCCCTGCGGCGCCCCTACACGTTCATCGTCCTGGCGCTGCTGCTGTTCGTGCTCGGCCCGATGGCCATCTCGCGCACCCCGACCGATATCCTTCCCGATATCCGCATCCCGGTCGTCAGCATCGTCTGGTCCTACAGCGGCTTCTCGGCCGAGGACATGGCGGACCGCATCACGTCCAACTACGAGCGGGCGCTGACCACCACCGTCGACGATATCGAGCACATCGAGTCGCAGTCGCTGAACGGCGTGTCGGTGGTCAAGGTGTTCTTCCATCCGGGCGCCGACGTCAACCGCGCCATTGCCGAGGCCGCGGCCAATTCCGCGTCCATCCTGCGGCAGCTGCCGCCCGGCACGCTGCCGCCGAACATCATCACGTACAACGCGTCCACGGTGCCGGTGCTCCAGCTCGGGCTGTCGAGCGAGACGCTGCCGGAGCAGCAGCTCTACGACCTCGGCAACAGCTTTATCCGCACGCAGCTAGCGACCGTGCAGGGGGCGTCGGTGCCGCTCCCTTTCGGCGGCAAGGTGCGGCAGATCATGGTCGACATCGACCCGGCCGCGCTGCAGGCGAAGGGGCTGACTGCGGCTGACGTGGTGGATGCCGTCAACGCGCAGAACCTCACGTTGCCCGGCGGCACCGCCCGCATCGGCGGGCGCGAGTACAACGTGCGCATGAACGGCAGCACCGACACCGTCGCGGCGCTCAACGACCTGCCCATCCGCAACGCCAACGGCGTCGTGACCTATGTGCGCGATGTCGCCCACGTGCGCGACGGCTACGCCCAGCAGACCAATATCGTGCGCAGCGACGGCAAGCGCGCCGCGCTGCTGCAGATCGAGAAAAGCGGCAACGCCTCGACGCTCGACATCATCGCCCGCGTGAAGGCCATGCTGCCGGCGATCCGCGACGGCCTGCCGAAGGCGCTGCGGATCAGCACGCTGGCCGACCAGTCGGTCTTCGTCAACGCGGCCATCTCGGGCGTGGTGCGCGAGGCGCTGATCGCCGCCGCGCTGACGGCCGCCATGATCCTGCTGTTCCTCGGAAGCTGGCGCGCGACGCTGATCATCGCGGTGACCATCCCGCTCGCGGTGCTCACGTCCCTCACGGCCCTGTCGGCGCTGGGCGAGACCATCAACATCATGACGCTCGGCGGCCTCGCGCTGGCGGTGGGCATCCTCGTGGACGACGCCACCGTGGCCATCGAGAACATCAGCCACCACCTCGAGAAAGGCGAGCCGCTGCACGATGCCATCCTCAACGGATCGGGCGAGATCGCGGTGCCGACGTTCGTCTCGACGTTGTCGATCTGCATCGTGTTCGTGCCGATGTTCCTGCTGTCCGGCGTGGCCCGCTACCTGTTCGTGCCGCTGGCCGAGGCGGTGGTGTTCGCCATGGCGGCGTCGTACTTCTTCTCGCGCACGCTGGTGCCCACGCTTGCCATGTACCTGATGCGGGCCTCTACGGTGGGGAAGGGGCGGTTCCCCGTGCTGGCCGCGTTCCAGCAGGGCTTCGAGCGGCGCTTCGACCGCTTGCGCACGGCCTACGGCGCGGCACTGGGCCGCTTGCTGGCGCAGCGCCGCCGCTTCGTCCCGGCCTGCCTGCTGTGCGTGGCCGGCTCGCTGGCGCTGGTGCCGTTCCTCGGGCGCGACTTCTTTCCCGCCATCGACGGCGGCGAGATCCACCTGCACCTGCGCGCGCCGACGGGCACGCGCATCGAGGAGACCGCGGCCCTGACCGACCGGGTCGAGCAGCGCATCCGGACGGTGATTCCCGACAGCGAGCGCGCCAGCCTGCTCGACAACATCGGCGTGCCGGTCAGCGGCATCAACCTGACCTACGACCCGGCCAACCCGGTCGGCCCGGAGGATGCCGACGTGACGATCAGCCTCAAGCCCGGGCACCGGCCGTCTGCCGGTTACGTGGCCACGCTGCGCCAGGTTCTCCCCGCCGCCTTCCCGGGCACGACGTTCTCTTTCCTGCCCGCCGACATCGTCAGCCAGATCCTGAATTTTGGGCTGCCGGCGCCCATCGACATCCAGATCGTCGGCAACAGGCTCGCTGCCAACCGGGTCGTCGCGGACCATCTGCTGTCGCAATTGCGCGGGGTGCGGGGGCTGGTGGATGCGCGCATCCAGCAGGCTTCCGACGCCCCCACGCTCGCTATCGACGTGGACCGCACCCGGGCGCTGCAAGCCGGCCTGACGCAGGGAGAGGTTGCCCGCAACCTGCTGATCTCGCTGTCGGGCAGCGCGCAGACCACCCCGAATTTCTGGCTCGACCCGAAGAACGGCGTCAGCTACCCGCTGCTGGCCGAGGTGCCGCTGTACGACGTCAATTCCCTGCAGACCCTCGCCAACCTGCCTGTCGGGCCTGTGGGCCTTGCCGGCGCCGCCGGGGCGCAGAGCCGTCTTGGCACGCTCGGCGGGCTGTCGCGCACCACGGAGCAGGCGGTGGTTTCGCACTACAACGTGCAGCCCGTACTTGACCTCTACGGCGCCGTGCAAGGGCGCGACCTCGGCGGCGTGAGCGACGACGTCAACCGGCTGGTGGCAGCCGCCCGCGCCCAGCTACCGCCCGGTTCTTCCATCGTCGTGCGCGGCCAGGTGCAGTCGATGCGCGAGTCGTATGGCGGACTCGCGGCCGGCCTGGTGTTCGCCGTCGTGCTGGTCTACCTGCTGATGGTGGTGAATTTCCAGTCGTGGCTCGATCCGCTCATCATCATCGGTGGCCTGCCGGCCTCGCTGGCGGGCATCGCCTGGATGCTGTTCGCCACCGGCACCACGCTGAGCGTGCCGGCGCTGACAGGGACCATCCTGTGCATGGGCATCGCCACGGCGAACAGCATCCTGGTCATCCATGCCGCGCGCGAAGCGATGCAGTCCGGGACGGCGCCGCTCGACGCCGCGCTGCAGGCGGGCATCTCCCGCTTCCGTCCCGTCCTGATGACGGCCATGGCGATGCTGATCGGCATGCTGCCCATGGCGCTCGGACTGGGCGACGGCGGCGAGCAGAACGCGCCGCTGGGGCGGGCCGTGATCGGCGGGCTGGCGCTCGGCACGGTGTCGACGCTGCTGTTCGTGCCGGTGGTGTTCGGCGCGATCCATGCCCGCCTCGCGCGCCGGCGCAGGCAGTCGGACGACCGGGATACCGGCTCCGGCGTGCCCCTTGTCGCCAGCCTTGTCGCCCCGCCTACAGGCAGCCTGTCACGACCACAAGCCAAGGAGTCATCATGAGCCCCCCCGACAACATCGACCCGGGCCGCAAGCGCCGCCGCTGGCGGCTGCCCGTTGCGCTGGCCGGCGCCGTGGCGCTGCTGCTGGCGGCGGGCATCGTGCCCCGGCTGCGCGCCAGCGACGCGCTCGACCGGCAGACTGCCGCGCAACAGGGCATCGCGGTCGCGGTGGTCAACCCGACCCCTTCGCCGGCGCAGCAGGCGCTGCTGCTGCCGGGCTCGGTCATGCCCTATGCCGACGCCGCCATCTATGCGCGCACGAGCGGCTATGTCGACCGCTGGTACGCGGACATCGGCGCGCACGTCAAGGCCGGCCAGCTGCTGGCGACCATCCGCACGCCCGAACTCGATGCCCAGCTCCGGCAGGCCACGGCGGACCTGGCCACGGCGCAGGCCGCCTACGACATCGCCAGGGTCACCGCCGCGCGCTGGCACGACCTGCTGGCCACGCGCTCCGTGTCACAGCAGGACACCGACACGCGCCAGGCCGACTTCGAGAGCCGGACGGCCCAGCTCGCCTCGGCCCGGGCCAGCCTGGCCCGGCTGCAGGAGATGGTGTCGTACGAGCGGGTCACCGCGCCGTTCGACGGCGTCGTGACGGCGCGCCGGGTGGACATCGGGGCGCTCGTCACCGCGAGCGGCACGCCCGGCGTGGGCGGCGCGCAGGGGGAGCTGTTCCACCTGCAGCAGACGCAGACCCTGCGCGTGTTTGTCGACGTGCCGCAGGAGGCCGCGCCGGGCGTCACCCCGCAGACCCCGGTCTACCTGGGCACCGCGCAATATCCCGGCCGCCGCTTCGCCGCCCGGGTAGCCCGTACCGCCGGGACGCTCGATCCCGTCACCCGCACGCTGCGGACCGAGGTCGACGTCGACAACGCCGACGGCGCGCTCCTTGCCGGCGCGTTCGCGCAGGTCCACATGATGCTCGACGCACCGATGCCGGCGCTCCAGTTGCCGGTCAGTGCCGTGCTGTTCCGGCCGGACGGCGTGACCGTGGCGGTGGTGGGCGGCAACGGCAAGGTCGAACTGCGGAAGGTCACGCTGGGGCGCGACTTCGGGACCGAGGTGGAAGTGGTGGAAGGACTGACCGCCGCGGACCGGGTCATCAACAATCCGGGCGATGCGATCGCGGCGGGCGAAACCGTGCGGATCGTCGCCGGGCGGCCCGGCGCGGCAGCGCAGGGGAGGGCATCGTGAGCGCGCCGCCGAATACGGGCCGCCGGGTCCTCGCCGCCGCGCTGGCCGGCATCCTGGCAGGCTGCGCGGCCGCCCCCGCATACCGCACGCCCGAGGTCGAGGTGCCTGCGCACTTCTCGACATCCGCCGGCGGCAGCGGCGCATGGGACGTGGCCGCACCCGCCGACACCGCCCCGCGTGGCGAATGGTGGCGCCTCTTCCACGACCCGGCACTGGACCAGCTGGAACAGCAACTCGTGCTGTCCAACCAGAATCTGAAACAAGCGGCGGCGCAATGGCAGCAGGCCCGCGCGCTGGAGAACGTGGCGCGCGCCGGCTTCTATCCGACCGTCGGCGCCGACGTAGGGGCCACACGCGCCCGCACCTCGGCAAACGTCGAGGGCCGCTCGCTGGCCGGGCAGACCGTCAACGACTTCAGCACGGGACTGGTGGCAAGCTGGGAGCCGGACCTGTTCGGGCGGGTGGCCAGCGCCACCGACGCCGCCCATGCCGATGCGCAGGCCAGCGCCGCCGATCTCGAGGGCGTGCGGCTGGCCATGACCAGCGAGCTTGCCTTCGACTACTTCGGCCTGCGCGCCGTCGACGCGGAAATCAGCCTGCTGGACGCCTCGGTGCGCGCCTACGGCGAATCGCTGCAGATGGTCGAGTCGCAGCGCAGGCTCGGCGCGGTCGACGACGCGGCGGTCGCCCAGGCCCAGACCCAGCTCGAAGGCGCGCGCAGCCAGGCCGAGGAACTCGGCATCCAGCGCCGCCGCTACGTCCACGCCATCGCCACCCTGACGGGCAAGCCCGCGCCGGGGTTTGAACTGGCGCCGGAAGCGGTCGCGCCCACCCCGGCCCTCACATCCACCCCCACGCTGCAGCAGATGCCCGCCGTGCCGCCCGGGCTGCCCTCGCAACTCCTGCAGCGCCGCCCCGACGTCGCCGCCGCCGAACGCCGGGTGGCCTCCGCCAACGCGCGCATCGGCCAGGCCCGCGCCGCCTTCTTTCCGTCGCTGGTGCTGTCCGCCGCGGCCGGGTTGGAAAGCAGCACGTTCGCCCCGTGGCTGGGCGCGCCCAGCCTGTTCTGGGCGCTCGGCCCGCAACTGGTTGGAACGCTGTTCGACGGCGGCCAGCGCAAGGCGCAGCTTGCCGGGGCCAACGCGGCGTATGACGCCGAGGTGGCAAGCTACCGGCAGACGGTGCTGGCGGCGTTCCAGGACGTGGAGGACGAATTGTCGGCCTTGCAGGGGCTGGCGCAGGAGGCGCAGAGCGAGCAGCGGGCGACCGAAGCCGCCGAGCGTTCGCTGGCGCTGACGTCGAACCGCTACCGGGCGGGCACCGCCAGCTACCTCGACGTGACGACGACCCAGACGCTGGCGCTGGATCACGAGCGCACGCTGGCGCAGGTGCAGGGGCGGCGCATGCAGGCCAGCGTACTGCTGCTGAAGGCCATCGGCGGCGGATGGCAGGGGCTTCCCGACGTGGCTCCGCTGCCTGCCGCTGCTGCTATCGCGCGGGAAACTCCAGGATGAAGCGCGTGCTGGCGGTGTCGCTCTCCGCCCGCGCCAGCCCCCGGTGCAGCCGCATGATGTTGCGGACGATGGCCAGCCCGAGCCCCGCCGAGCCGGTGGCGCGAGGATCGGAGGCGCGGGCGGGATCGACGCGGTAGAAGCGGTCGAACAGCCGTTCGAGCAGCGCGCCGTCGATGGGCTTGCCCTCGTTGGCCACCGTCACGACGATGCGATCCGGGGTGGACCGGGTCGACAGCGTGATCTTCCCGCCGCCGGGCGTGTAGCGCAGGGCATTGGCCAGCAGGTTGTTGACGGCGCGGCGGAACAGTTCGATGTCCGCCCGCAGGCGCGCCCGTCCGTTCACGTGCAGCGCAATGCCGGAATCCTCGGCCACGCCTTCGAAATAGGCGGCGATCCGCTCCAGTTCGCAGCCGGTGTCGAACTCCTGCCGTTCGACGATGAAGTCCGGCTGTTCGGTCCGCGCGAGGAAGAGCACGTTGCCGATCATGCGCTCCAGTCGGTCGCATTCCTCGAGGTTCGACACCAGCGCCGCATGATAGGCGTCGGCGCCGCGCGGGCACGAGAGGGCGACTTCGGTGGTGCCGCGCAGGTTGCTCAGCGGGGTGCGCAGGTCGTGCGCGAGGTCGGCGGTGTATTGCGACAGGCGGCCGAAGCCATCGTCGAGGCGGGCCAGCATCGTGTTGAGGGCGCTCTGCATGGCCTGCAGTTCGCCGGGAGCGTCGGGCACGTCGAGCCGGGTATGGAGCTGGCCGACCGTCACCGCCTGCGTGCGCCGCGCCAGTTCGCCGAGCGGCGCCAGCGACTCGCGGATCAGCAGGTAGCCCATCAGGAAGGCCAGCAGCGTCCCCGCCGCGCCGGCGAGATAGAGCCGCTCGCGGTAGGTGTTCAGCAGCTTCCAGCGGTCGCGCATATTACGGGCCACCAGCACGGTGATGACCGAGCCGTCGCCCAGCGTCATGTCGGCCAGGATGCCGCGCATGGGGTCGTCATGCGCCGAGCGCCACTGGACGATGGCCGCCGGCGTGATCCGTACCCAGGTGGGGATGCGCGCCGAGGCGGCGGGCGAGCCGGCGGGGACGGTCGGGGTCATGCCGGCGTTGTGCTGGAAGAGGCGGACGCCGCGGCTGTCCCACGCCTCCATCGACAGCGCGAGGCTGCCCAGCACGCCAACCGTCAGCCGGTCGGCATGGTCCTGGATGGTGGAGAGGTTGTCCAGTTCGTCGACCAGGCGCCGCGTGTGGCGGGCGATGAGCACCATGTCGAGGTCGTCCTGCGCGAGGATCTGGCGGTCGAGCACGCCGTACAGCACGCTGCCGACGAGGCCGACCACGGCGAGGATGGTGCCGGCGAAGGCCAGCGCCAGCGTGGTTGCCAGCGAACGGCCCTTCAGTCGCGTCCTCAGCCGCGTCTTCAGCCGCGTCTTCAGTTTCGCCGTCAGCATCGGCAGCGCCGGCATCGTCAGCATGGGCCCTCCCGCGCCTCCAGCACGTAGCCGACGCCGCGCACGGTATGGATGAGCTTGACCGGCTGGCCGTCGTCCACCTTGGCGCGCAGCCGGCGGATGGCGACGTCGACCACGTTGGAGTCGCCGTCGAAGTTCATGTCCCAGACATAGGAGGCGATCTGCGTCCGCGACAGCACTTCTCCGCGCCGGGTCGCCAGCAGTTGCATGAGGGCGAATTCGCGGGCGGTCAGGTCGATGCGCGCCTCGCCCCGGCGCACCCGGCGGCGCACCACGTCGACTTCGAGGTCGCCCACCGCGAGCAGTTCGCGTTCGCGCGTGGGCACCCGCCGCGCCAGCGTGCGCACGCGCGCCAGCAGCTCGACGAAGGCGAAGGGCTTGGTCAGGTAGTCGTCCGCCCCGGATTCGAGGCCCCGCACGCGGTCGGCCACGTCGTCGCGCGCGCTGAGGAACAGCACCGGCGTGGCGCGGCTGGCGCGCAGCGCCTTCAGGACCGACCAGCCGTCCATGTTGGGAAGCATGACGTCGAGCACGACCACGTCGTAGTGGAATTCCTGCGCGAGGAACAGGCCGTCGCTTCCGTCCGTGGCCACGTCGACCTGGAAGGCCGATTCCTCCAGTCCCTTCTTCAGGTACGCACCCGTCTTCGGCTCGTCCTCGATCACCAGTACCCGCATGCTTCGCCCTCCGGAAATACGTCGGCCCCGGCAAGGCGGCGCCTGATTTCACGGTAGCGCAGGGCGGGCGTGGCGAACACGGTACGATCGTCTGCCGGGACCCATACCTTCGTATAGGCCCGGCCGGGGAACTCCGCCCGGCATGGCGCGTCAGGCGCCGGGGCGGCCTCCCGAAGTGACGCCAAGGGCCTCGGCCTTGAGGACGAAATCGGCCAGCGAGCGCGATGCCATCTTCCGCATGGCCTGCCCGCGGTACATCTTCACGGTGATCTCGCTCAGGCCCATCTCGGCGGCGATCTGCTTGTTGAGCAGGCCGCGCACCACCAGCGCCATCACTTCGCGCTCGCGCGCCGTCAGGGTCTCGTAGCGGTGGCGCAACTCGGCACCGGACCGGTCGCTGCGGCGCCGTTCCTCGTCGCGCGCGAGGGCGCCGGCCACGGCGTCGAGCATGTCCTGGTCGCGGAACGGCTTGGCGAGGAAATCCACGGCGCCGGCCTTCATGGCCTTGACGGACATGGCGATGTCGCCGTGCGCCGTCATGAAGACGATGGGGATCGGGATGCCGGCGGCGGCGATCTGCGCCTGCACCGCCAGCCCGCTCTGGCCCCGCAGGCGGACGTCGAGGATCAGGCAGGCGGGAGCGTCCTCGCGCTCGCGGGCGAGGAAGTCCTGCGCCGACGCGAAGGTCTCCACTCGGTGGCCGACCGAGCGCAGCAGCATGCTGACGGCGGTCCGCATCGATGCGTCGTCGTCGACCACATAGACGATGGCTGCCTCGGCGTCCGGTTGCGCGCTCATGGGTGGTCGTTGTCCTGCAGGGGCAGCGTGAGCTGGAAGATCGCGCCGCCTTCGGGCGGGGCCTCGGCCCGGATCGCGCCGCCGTGCCCCTCGGCGATGGAGCGGCAGATGGACAGGCCCATGCCGACGCCGTCGGGCTTGGTCGTATAGAAGGCGTTGAAGAGGTCCTCCGCGTCCTCGGCCCGGAAGCCGTTGCCGGCGTCCCGCACCGTCAGGCGGGCGTTGTGCGCATCGGCGGCGGTGGCGAGCCAGATGCGCCGGCGCCGCCCGTCCACGCCGCTCATGGCCTGCACGGCGTTGACGAGCAGGTTGAGCAGCACCTGCTGCAACTGGACCCGGTCGCCATGGACGATCGGCGCGGGGATGCCCAGGTCGAGCACGGTTTCGATGCGCTGGTCCTGCAGTTCGCGGCGGACCAGTTCGACGGCTTCCTCGACCAGCCCGTTGAGGTCGACCGGGCCGAAGCTGGCGTCGTGCTTGCGGGCCATCGCGCGGATGCGGCGGACGATTTCTCCCGCACGCCCGGCATCGCGGATCATCTGTCCGATGGACTGGCGGGCTTCCGCGAGGTCGGGGCTGGGGCGGTCGAGCCAGCGCAGGGCCGAGCCGCCGCAGGTGACGATGGCGGCAATCGGCTGCGTCACCTCGTGGGCGATGGAGGCGGCCAGTTCGCCGAGCGTCGTGATGCGCGTGACGTGCGCCAGTTCGGCCTGCGAGCGCTGCAGGGCCCGCTGCGTCTGCACGGCCTCGGTGACGTCCATCAGCGCGCCCACATACTCGGTGCGGCCCGGTTCGGCGGCGGTCAGGCGTGCCACGAGCTTCACGTGCTTGACCGTTCCGTCGGGCAGGAGCAGCCGCTGCGACGCGCAGACGTGCGGCTGGCCGGCACACATGCGCTCGCGCACGGCCAGCGCGGATTCGAGGTCCTCGGGATGGGTATGCGCCAGCACGCGCGCCGCATCGGGGCTGACGTCCTGCGCGTAGCCGAGGATGCGATAGGCCTCCTCCGACCACGTCATGCTGCCGTCCGGCAGGCGAATGGCGATGCTGCCGGTCTTGCTCAGGCGCTGCGCCTCCGCCAGGAATGCCTCGCTCTGTGCCAGGGCGGCCTTGGCCTTCTGGCGCTCGGTGATGTCATTGTTGGTGGCCAGCACGGCAACGGGCTTGCCGGTACGGTCGCGCCACAGTGCCAGCCGGCTGGAGATGACGATGTCGGAGCCGTCGCGCCGCGTGCGGCTGAGTTCCCCGGCCCATCGTCCGGCGGCCAGCAGGTCGGCGCGGATATCGGCTTCCGGCGCGGGGAAGCGGGTCTGCGTCAGGCCATGGAAGGACTGGCCGACTGCCTCGGCGGCGCTCCATCCGTACAGTTCCTCGGCGCCCCGGTTCCAGAACGTGACGATGCCGTTCATGTCGTGGACGACGATGGCGTCGTGTGTCAGGTCGAGCATTTCCACCTGCTCCCGCAGGCGCGCGGTGGTGGCGAGGTGGCGCAGCGCCAGCACGGTCGTGGTCGACAGCGCCAGCAGGCTGATGGCGAAACGCTCCGCCTGGCCGGGGCTCGGATGGAGGTCCCCGGACAGCGCGTAGCCGACGACGGTGAGCAGGGCGCAGATCCCGCCCGCCAGCAGCGTGGCGTGGCGCGAGCCGGTGGCGGCGACGAGCAGGACGACGATCACGTAGAGGACGGCGATGGCGATGTCGAGCGGCGTGAAGGCGTCGATGGCGAACACCGCCACGGCGAGGAAGACGGCCGCGAGCAGCGGCAGGCGCCCATCGGCAACCCCGGCGGCCCCGGCGACGGTGGGGCGCAAGGCGTCCTGCCCGTGTGGCCCGGAGCGATTCGTGGCCCAGGCAGGCACAGGGGGGAAGCGGCGGCGGCGGGCGAGTGGCATGGCGCAATCATAGGCGCGGGCCGTCGACTTTGCCGGGGGCGGGCGACAGGCGGCGCCGGCTGCACCCGGCGCGGCCAGAACAAAAGTTGCTCCCCTCTCCCGCTTGCGGGAGAGGGGGCGGGGGAGAGGGCAGGCGGTCGTGCAATCCATATCGCTCGACGCGGCGCCGCGCCCTCTCCCCCAACCCCTCTCCCATGCATGGGAGAGGGGAGCAAACACTGAGCCTCGCGAGGGCCTTCAGACGGCGACGACAGCGTCGCCCAGGATGCGTACCTCCCCATACTGGTTGGCGGTCTGGATTTCCAGCCGCACGCGCTTCTCGCCGTCGGCCTCGAATTTCCCGGTCACGCGGCCCGTGCAGGTGATGCGGTGCCCCAGGTGCGTGATGCCGGTAAAGCGCACGCCGAACTCGCGGAGCTGGCTCTGGTCGACCCACTCCGTCAGCAGGCGGCCGAGCCAGGCCATGGACAGCATGCCGTGGGCGAACACATCGGGCGAGCCGGCCTTGCGGGCGTAGTCGGTATCGATATGGATGGCGTTATGGTCATTCGACGCGCCGGCGAACAGTGCCAGCGTCGTGCGGTCGACCGGGTCGAGCGTCAGCGGCGGAATGGTGTCGCCGACCTGGATCGCGTCGAAATTCAGCGTAGTCATCTGTCGTTCTCCCGGGTCAGTTGCGGTGCGCCAGCACGCTGCGCAGGTCGGCAACGTGTTCGCCCTTCTCGTTGGTCACGCGCGTCAGGCGCACCACGAACGACAGCGCGCCGTTCTTCTTGTCGTAGATGTCGTCGATGACGGTGCGGAAGTGCAGCGTCTCGCCGGCATACGCCATGCGGTGGTAGACGAACGACTGCTCGCCGTGCAGGATGCGCGCCGGGTTGATGCCCACGTCGGCGCGCCAGGTGCTCGGCGGCGCGGTCAGTTCCAGCGAGAACAGGAACGTCGGGGGCAGCGGCAGGCCGGGATGGCCGGCGTCGCGCGCGGCGGCTTCGTCGGTGTAGACCGGGCGCTTCTCGCCGGTGGCCTTGGCGAAGAACTTCAGCTGGCTGGCCGGTGCCGAGGCGCGGAAGTCCGCGATGACCCGGCCGATGTGTTGTTTGTCGATCATGTTATCTGGTCTTTCATTCAAGCCTTCTGGTGCAGCGTGACGACGCAGGCGCCGCCCGGTCCGCGGTTCGGCGTCGGGGCGTCGCGCTGCGCAGTGTGGGTGCGCGGATCACAGCTTGCGCGAGATGAGGTCGCGCATGACCTCGCTGGTGCCGCCGTAGATGCGCGTCACGCGGGAGTCGGCAAAGGCGCGCGCCACCGGGTACTCGAGCATGTAGCCGTAGCCGCCGTGCAGCTGGACCATCTCGTCGAGCGCCTTGCCCAGCGCCTCGGTGGCGTACAGCTTGGCGACGGCCGCCTCTTCCAGCGACAGGCGGCGGCGGATGTGCTCGCCGAGGTAGTGATCCACCATCAGGCGCACGGCGATGGCCTGCGCCTTGATGTCGGCGAGCTTGAACTTGGTGTTCTGGAAGTCCCACACGGTCTGGTTGAAGGCCTTGCGGTCCTTCACGTAGTTGATCGTGTGCTCCAGGCAGGTTTCCAGCTTGGCCGCGGCGCTGATGGCGATCGACAGGCGCTCCTGCGGCAGCTCGCCCATCAGGTAGCCGAAGCCCTTGCCTTCCTCGCCGAGCAGGTTGCTCACCGGCACGCGGACGTTGTCGAAGAAGAGTTCGGCGGTGTCCTGCGCGTGCTGGCCCACCTTGTCGAGCTTGCGGCCGCGGCGGAAGCCTTCGCGGGTGGCTTCGACCACGATCAGGCTCACGCCCCGTGCGCCGGCCGCCGGGTCGGTCTTGCAGACCATGATGATGAGGTCGGCATTCAGGCCGTTCGAGATGAAGGTCTTGCTGCCGTTGATGACGTACTCGTCGCCCTCGCGGATGGCGGTGGTGCGGATGGCCTTCAGGTCGCTGCCGGTGCCCGGCTCGGTCATGCCGATGGCGAGGATGGACTCGCCCGAGCACACGCCGGGCAGCCAGCGTTGCTTCTGCTCGTCGTTGGCGATGCGGGCGATGTACGGGGCGATGATGTCGGAGTGGACGCCGAAGCCCAGTCCGCTCACGCCGGCGCGCGCCAGCTCCTCGTTGTAGATGGCCGAGTGGCCGAAGTCGCCGCCGCCGCCGCCGTACTCGACGGGCAGCGTCACGCAGAGCAGGCCTTCGCGGCCGGCCTTGAGCCAGGTCTCGCGGTCGACCTTGCCGGCCTTGTCCCATTCCGCCTGCTTCGGCACGCACTCCTTCTCGAGGAAGCGGCGCACGGTGGTGCGGAACATTTCGTGGTCTTCACGGTAGACGGTACGTTCAATGTGCATGGGTATCTCCAATCCTGTCGGGGTCTGGTTTGTTTCGATGGCCGGCGGGGATCAGCCGGCGCAGGCGATATGGGTGGCGGGTTGCGGTTCGTAGAGCTTGTCGACCAGGTGCGCGCGGCGGGCGCGCGTGGCGGCCTGGTTGACGTAGCCCTTGTCGGCGATCTCGTTGGCGTCCATCGACGGCGGCTCGGCCATCAGCAGCACGCGGCGCACGCGCAGGCTGGCGCCGGCGGCGGAACTCTTGCCGAGGCGGTCGGCGATGGCCTGCACGACCACCGGGTGTTCGACCAGCGCCTCGGCGTCGAGCCCGTCCAGTTCCGGCGCGAGCGCGCGGCAGGCGGCGACGTTGGGCCAGGCGAGGGCGGCGAGGTAATCGTGGTCATGGCCGCAGACCACGGCGTCGCTCAACAGCGGCGCGCACTGCTCGACCAGGCCGAGCCGCACCGCGCCGGCGCGCACCCAGGTGCCATTGGCGAGCTTGAAGTCCTCGGCCACGCGGCCGGCAAAGCGCACGCCGGCGGCGGGATTCTCGGGGTCGATCAGGCGTACGGCGTCGCCGAGGCGGAAGAAGCCTTCCTCGTCGAAGGCGGCGGCGGTGAGGTCGGGGCGCTGCACGTAGCCCGGGAAGAGCGTGGTGCCGCGCATGCGGATCTCGAAGCGGCCGTCGTTGCCGTCGAGCGGCACGAGCTTGACTTCGGTGCCCGGGGCCGGCACGCCGACGTTGCCGGATTCTTCCTGGGCCCAGCCGCAGTAGATGCCGATACCGGCGGTTTCGGTGCAGGCCAGGCCGCTGCACATCGCCACGCGCTCGCCGATGGTCCGCTCGGCCACGCCGTGCAGGCGTTCCATCACGTCGCGCGGCAGGCTGGCGCCGCCGTAGGAAAACAGCCGGACATCGGCGAAGAACGAGCGGGCCAGTTCGGCGTCGCGCTCCAGCGCGGAGACCAGCATGGCCCAGGCCGACGGCACGGAGGTGAACATCGTCGGCGAGACCTCGCGCAGGTTGCGCATGGTGCGTTCGAACTGGCCCGGCAGCGGGCGGCCGTCGTCGATGTAGTGCGAGGCGCCGAGCACCACCGCGCGGCTGATACCGAGCACGCCGCCGAGGCCGTGGTGCCATGGCAGCCAGCAGAGGAACACCGGATGGGAGCCGTACAGGGCCTGGTAGGAATCGTGGAAGTACGCGGCCACCGCGGCGAGGTTCGCGTACGACAGCGCCACGCCCTTGGGCGTGCCGGTCGAGCCGGAGGTGAACAGCACGCGCGCGGTCTGCGTGGGCTCCACGGCGGCATGCGCGGCGCGCACGGCGGCGACGCGCGCGGGCGTCAGTTCGGTGGCGGCGAGCTGGTGCCACGGGTGCTGGCCCCCGGTGGCGTTGGTCACGGCGATGACCGGGACATTCGCCGAGCCGATGGCGTCGATGGCACGGGCGAAGGCGTTGGCGTCCTGCACGAACAGCGCGGCGGGCGGCACCAACTTCGCCACGTTCTTCAGGCGGGCGAAGTCCTTGCTGAGCAGCGAGTAGGCGGGCGATACCGGCGCGCTGGGCACGCCGACATACTCGGCCGCCAGCATGAGCACGAGGTGCTCCAGCGAGTTGCCCGACAGCACCATCAGCGGACGGTCGGGGCCGAGGCCAAGTTCGAGCAGGGCGGCGCCGGTGGCCTGGACCTGCTGCCACAGCGTGGCCCAGGTGAGCGAACGCCAGGCGCCGTCGGCGTCGCGTTCGCTGAAGGCCGGCGCATCGGGACGCTGCTGCGCCCAGTGCCCGACGAACTCGGGCAGGCCGCGCAGCGGCAACTCGGCGGCCGGCGTCGTGCAGCGCATCAGCACCGTGCCGTCCGCACGGTGTTCGACCAGCGTGGTGCGCTGGGTGAACGGCACGGGGCGATAGCGCGGGGTGGCCGCGGCAGTGCTGGCGGGGGTAGTTGTCATGGGGTCTCCTCGGTCCGCGGCGGGGGATGCCGCGCATCACGGTGGTCCCTTCCGCGGCTTGGGCGGGGGGACGATTCGTATGGCGCTAAGGTACCGGGGAGGGCGGGGTGGGCAATACCACCCACGTCAGGTGGCGGAGGGATGTTGGGCGTGGCTTGGCGGCTTGTCGGGTGTTGTCGTGACGAGATGCGCTGTGGGTTGCCACTCCCCCTGCGGGGGAGCGGCGTCCTTCTTTTGCGTCGCCAGAAGACGGACCAAGAAAAGGCGACCCGATGATCGGCGACCCCCCCTCGCACTTGCATCAAAACACGGCTGTCGGCCCAAACTCGCCCCTGAACGGGGCTCAGACAGTGGGCCGACGCGGCTGGCTGGCGCCAGCCGAACCGCGTTTTGACACAAGCGCGAGGCGCCGCTCAACGGGAGAGGGAGAACAGACGGTGATTGATGCGTCGCGGCATGCGTTAGTCACCAAGCTTCGTCACCGATTGCTTGGCCGTACCCTCCCCTTGGAGCGGCGCCTCGCCATGATGGCAAGCTGCGGGAAGATGTCAACGCCGATCGAAACTTGCATGGTTCTGGCGGCTGAAAATTGCACACCTTTCCCTTCATCACTGCATGGTCTTGGTGCGCCGTGCCCGCCGACT
>Ga0160472_100111_pt1 | contig 128946 bp, 117 predicted proteins | sample HID1973M_E11MG_FD_108267 | JGI IMG/M metagenome (GOLD analysis project Ga0160472, IMG submission 108267) | Enriched mosquito-associated microbial communities from UW Madison campus, WI, USA - HID1973M_E11 MG | ecosystem: Host-associated > Arthropoda: Insects > Digestive system > Unclassified ... | reverse complement strand
GCAACACCGCCGGCCAGCTTGGCCACGCGCTCTTGCAGCTTTTCACGGTCGTAGTCCGAGGTCGCTTCTTCGATCTGGGCGCGGATCTGCTTGACACGGCCTTCGATCGTCGAGGCATCGCCGGCGCCATCGATGATGATGGTGTTTTCCTTGCCGATCTCGATGCGCTTGGCCTGGCCCAGGTCGTTCAGGGTAGCCTTTTCCAGCGTCAGGCCGATTTCCTCGGCGATGACCGTGCCGCCCGTCAGGATGGCGATGTCTTCCAGCATGGCCTTGCGGCGGTCGCCGAAGCCCGGGGCCTTGACGGCGGCGGTCTTCAGGATGCCACGGATGTTGTTGACCACCAGGGTCGCCAGGGCTTCGCCCTCGACGTCTTCAGCGATGATCAGCAGCGGGCGGCTCGACTTGGCGACTTGTTCCAGCACCGGCAGCAGGTCACGGATGTTCGAGACCTTCTTGTCGAACAGCAGGACGAACGGGTTGTCCAGCTGGACAACCTGCTTTTCCGGGTTGTTGATGAAGTACGGCGACAGGTAGCCACGGTCGAACTGCATGCCTTCCACGACTTCCAGCTCGTCGGCCAGCGACTTGCCGTCTTCGACGGTGATCACGCCTTCCTTGCCGACCTTGTCCATGGCTTCGGCAATGCGCTCGCCGATCGAGGCGTCGCTGTTGGCCGAGATCGCGCCAACCTGGGCGATTTCCTTGCTGGTGGTCGTCGGCTTGCTCAGCTTCTTCAGCTCTTCGACGGCGGCGCCAACGGCCTTGTCGATGCCGCGCTTCAGGTCCATCGGGTTCATGCCGGCGGCAACGTACTTCATGCCTTCGCGCACGATCGACTGGGCCAGCACCGTAGCGGTGGTGGTGCCGTCACCGGCGTTGTCGCTGGTCTTGGAAGCCACTTCCTTGACCATCTGGGCGCCCATGTTCTGCAGCTTGTCGGCCAGTTCGATTTCCTTGGCCACGGACACGCCGTCCTTGGTCACGGTCGGGCCGCCGAAGCTGCGCTCCAGCACCACGTTGCGGCCCTTCGGGCCCAGGGTCACCTTCACTGCGTTGGCGAGAATGTTCACGCCTTCAACCATCTTGGCACGTGCGGCGTCGCCAAATACTACGTCTTTTGCTGCCATGTTCTGTTTCTCCTGAATGCTGTCTGCGGGACGCGGGTGATTACTTGTTCACCACGGCCATGATGTCTTCTTCGCGCATGACCAGCAGTTCCTGGCCATCCACCTTGACGGCCTGGCCGGCGTACTTGCCGAACAGGACGCGGTCACCGACCTTCACGTCGAGGGCGATGCTGTTGCCCTTGTCATCCTTCTTGCCGGGGCCGATGGCGAGCACTTCGCCTTGATCGGGCTTCTCGGCTGCATTGTCGGGAATCACGATGCCGGACGCGGTCTTGGTTTCATTGTCCAGACGCTTCACGATCACACGGTCGTGCAGAGGACGCAGGTTCATACGGGACTCCTAATAACTGAAAAGTGAGTAACGATTCACACGATGGCCGCGCACAAGCACGGCCGGAGAATTTAATGTTACGCGGGAGGCTGTTAGCACTCATCCCCGGCGAGTGCTAATTATAGGGACGGGGGTTTACGTTTTCAAGACAGCGCAAGTGCCGATGCGGGGATTCCCCTATCTTTCCGGCCAGGGTCACGCCCTCACGCAGGAACGACGGCCGGGCTCCGGCGTTGTGCCGCGACGAACATGACCAGGCCGAGCAGTTGCAGCACCGCCATGCAGATGGCCATCCTCAAGGTAGAGTCCAGCAACGGAACCAGCAGCGCCGACAGGAGGAAATTGCCGAACTGCTGCATCGAGACATAGCCGCTGGACGCCAGCCCGCGCCGCTCGGGAAAGCAGTCGAGGGCCAGCAGCTGCAAGCTCGGTTGCGTCACGGTCATCCCGATGGCAAAGACCGGCAGTGCCACCAGGGCCCAGGGCATCGCCGGGGCGTGGAAGGCGCTGACGGCAATATTGAACGTCCCGGCCAGCACCATGACGGCATGCCCGAGCAGCACGGTGCGCTCGGGGCTGATCCGGCCCGCGATGCGGTGCGACACGAGCGACCCGATCAGGATGCCGGTGACGATCGGGATGAACACCCAGCCGAACGATTGCGCGCCAAGTCCGAGATACTGCGTCACGAAGCGGGGCGCGGTGAAGACGTAGACGTAGATGGCGACGTTGACGCCGGCATTGGCGAGCGCCAGCCTGATGAAGCGGCCATGTACCAATATGGCCCCATAAGCGCGCGCGAGCGGCACGGGGTGCAGCGGGTGCCGGCGCGTCGGCGGCAGGGTTTCCGGCAACCATAGCCAGCAGGCGGCGAGCAGCGACGCGGACAGGAGTGCCAGGAAGATGAATATGCTGCGCCACCCGGTCCACAGGAGCAGCCAGCCGCCGCAGACCGGCGCCAGGGCCGGGCCCAGCGCGAAAATCATTGCAACCATGGCCATGACTTTCTGGGCCTGCATGCCGTCGAAGACGTCGCGCACCATCGCCCGCCCGACGATGACGCCGATGCCCGCACTGATGCCCTGCAAGGCCCGCCCCGCGTGAAGCACCCCGATGCCGGTGGCCCCCGCACAGACCAGGGAGCCGAGGGTGAACAGCGCGCAGCCGAGCAGGATGATCCGCCGTCGGCCTGCTGCGTCGGAGATCGCCCCGTGCCACGGAATCATCAGCGCAAAGGGCAGCAGATAGGCGGTCATCGACTGCTGGACCTGGGCAGCCGTAGCGTGCAGCGCATTGCCAATGACATCGAACGCAGGCAGATAGCTCGCGATGGCAAACTGCCCGAGTATCGAGAGTCCGGCCGCGATGGCCGCCATGGCGGCGACACCCGGAAGTTGCGGCGTTCCGCGTCGTACCGGCATGGTTGGTGACCTCACCGGGCTTCATCCGGTCGTGGGAAGTTGGAATCGCCACGGCGATGTCCCTCGTCGCAATGGCGGGGATTGCTCGCAGTCGATATGCAGTGGCCCGATGGTAGGGAGAACCGCCACCCAGGGCATGACAAAACGCGCCAAATGCATTGCAAATCGCGCCACACCGGGGAATACCCGCATGCGCCCAAACCTTCGATCCGCGGCCCTCGCCCGGAGAAATCGCGCAGATTTCCTTACTTCTCTCGCTGAAAGATTTCATGGCAGCTTGCCCGGTGGTTGCGGCTAGAGTGGGCAAAAGATGGCCCAGTCCGAGGGGTAACCGGCTCACAGGCGCGGGGGAGGATGGCGAATGAACCGTTGGCTGATGCATGTCTTCCGTCATGCCGGAGCATGGCTGTTCGCCAGCCTGATGCTGGTCTGCCTGAACGCGAGCGCGCAGGCAGCACCGGACCAGCCGGCCCCCTTCAAGCCGGAAGAACTCGAGGCACTGGTCGCGCCCATCGCGCTCTACCCTGATTCCGTGCTGTCCCAGGTCCTGATGGCGTCCACCTATCCGCTGGAGATCGTGCAGGCTGCGCGCTGGGTCAAGGCCAATCCGAAGGTGAAAGGCGATGCCGCGCTCAAGGCGGTCGAGAACCAGCCGTGGGATGTCAGCGTGAAGTCGCTGGTTGCCTTTCCGCAGGCCCTCGAGCCGATGAACGACAAGCTCGACTGGACGCAAAAGCTGGGCGACGCCTTCCTGGCCCAGGAGAAGGATGTGCTGGCCGCGGTGCAGCGGCTGCGGGCGAAAGCCCAGCAATCGGGAAACCTCAAGTCGAACGAGCAGCAAAACGTGATCGTCGAGTCGCCGCCGCCCGCCGAACAGGGGCAGGCCAGCCAGACGGTGGTGCGGATCGAGCCGGCGAATCCCGAGGTCATCTACGTGCCTGCCTACAACCCGACCGTGGTCTACGGCGGCTGGGCCTCCCCCGCCTATCCGCCCTACTACTGGCCACCCTATCCTGCCTACTATCCGGGCTACTACCCGGGCGCCGCGCTGGCCACCGGCTTTGCATGGGGCGTCGGCCTGGCCGCTGCCGGGGCCATCTTCGGCAACTGCAACTGGGGCGGCGGCGACGTGAACATCAACGTCAACAGGGCGACCAATATCGACCGGAACTTCGACCGCAGCAAGGTGCAGGGGGGCGGTCGATGGCAGCACGACGCTTCGCACCGGAAAGGCGTGGCGTACCGGGATAACGCTTCGCGCGAGAAGTTTGGCGGCAGGAGTTCGGCCGGTGCCGACAGGCGCAACGACTTCCGTGGCCGGGAGGGTGGCCGGGATGGCGGCCGGGGCGGGTCGGACCGTGCGTCGGTGGCCGATCGCGGACGCGGCGACCGCAGCGGGGCCGGAGACCGCGGAGGCCTGTCGGATCGGGCTGGCGGTGGCGGACGCGGCGGCATGTCGGACCGCGCCGGGGTGTCCGATCGCGCTGGTGTGTCCGACCGCGCTGGTGGCGGTGGTGGTCGCGGCGCCGGCGCGGGCGGCGGTCGGGACAATGCGTTCCAGGGCGTAGGCGGCGGTGGCTCCGCGACCCAGCGCGACCTGGACCGCGGCCGGTCCAGCATGCAGTCTTCCGGACAACGCCAGGGCGGCGCGGCCCGAAGCAGCGGCGGCGGATATTCAGGCGGCGGTGGCGGCCGTGGCGGCGGATTTTCCGGCGGGGGTGGCGGCCGTGGTGGTGGCGGATTCGGAGGCGGCGGCGGTGGCCGCGGAGGCGGAGGTGGCCGTGGTGGCGGCGGTAGACGCTAATCTGGGGGACGCGATCATGGACTCGACACTACGACTTCCCCGGCGCCGGGCTTGCGCCTGGGGCAGTGCCATCGCCATGGTGCTGGCGCTATCCACCCTGGGGATCGCCCCAGCCCATGCGCAGAAGGATTTCAGTTCGCCCGAGGCTGCGATGAACGCGTTTGGCGAGGCGGTTGCCACCAGCGACGACGACGCGATGAAGTCCCTGCTTGGCGCCAACTATCACGACCTGATCCCGCCGGTCGGCGCAGACATTCGCTATCGCTTCCTCGAAGCCTGGAGCCAATCGCATGCCATTGTCCCCGAAGGAGGCGACCGCGCCCGGGTTGCGGCCGGCAAGGACGGCTGGACCATGCCGATCCCACTGGTGAAGACCGCCAGGGGATGGCATTTCGATACCCGCGCCGGCGTTGAAGAAATGCGCTTGCGCCGCATCGGCAGGAACGAGCTGGCGGTGATGCAGACCCTGCTGGCCGTTTGCGATGCGCAGGACGACTACGCGCGGATGGCCGAGAAGACGCAGGGGATGTCGGTGTACGCAGCAAAGCTCGTCAGCTCGCCCGGCAAGCATGATGGCCTGTACTGGCCAACCCAGCCCGGCGAGGCACAAAGCCCGCTGGGGCCCGCGTTCGTCGAAGCTGGCCTGCGTAGCGGCCAGGAAGGCTACTACGGCTATCACTACAAGCTGCTCACCGCGCAGGGAACCCATGCACCGGGCGGAAAGTACGACTATGTCGTGAACGGCAAGCTCTTCGGCGGCTTTGCGGTGATCGCGTGGCCGGCGCGCTACGGCGACACCGGGATCAAGAGTTTCATGGTCAGCCACGACGGGAAAGTCTTCGAAAGCGACCTTGGCCCGAACGGCCGCGACAAGGCCCTGGCGATACGGTCCTTTGACCCGGGCCCCGGCTGGACCGAGGTGAAACCGTGACCCGCATCGTGGCGCACCGGCACGCCGGTGCCGCGGGCGGGCTTCAAGTCGTACACCGTAAAGGGAGAACCTCAGCATGAAAATCAAGGCACTGCTGGTCATGGCCATGGTGATGGCAGGTACCGCATCGGTCCAGGCACAGCCCGATGTGAAAGTGGATGTCACACGGGAACCCGGCAAGGCGACTGCCACAGGAACAGCCAGGACGACCGCCAGGATCACCAGGATCGACGCAGCGACGCGAACGGTCTCGCTCAAGCGCAAAGACGGCCGCATCGTGGACCTGGTGGTGGGCGAGGAAGCGAAGAAGTTCGATCAGCTGAAGGTTGGCGATCTTGTCACCGTCGAATACAAGGAAGCCCTGAGCCTGAGCCTGAAGAAGGGGAGCGGGCCGCTTTCCATGCATGAGCGGGAGATTTCGGAGCCCTCGGCCCCGGGTGCAAGCCCTGGCGGCGTGGTCCGCCGGGAAGTGACAGCCGTGGCCGATGTCGTCGCGGTCAATGCCGCGGCCCAGACCATCACCCTGAAGGGCCCGAAAGGGCATACCGCCGACCTGAAGATCGAGGATCCGGACCAACTCAAGGGCATCAAGAAGGGAGACCGGGTCGAGGCTGTCTACACGGAAGCGCTCGCCGTGTCCGTGGAGCCCGGCGCCGGCAAATAGCATCTGCCGACGATCCTCCTTCCCGGCCGCATGCCTCGCCATCGCCTCCCCTCGCTTCCGACGGGCGCTGCGGTGGCCGCTGCGGCCGGCCGGGTCCATGCGCAGCACTGAGCGCGCAACAGTCCGGGATGCGACCGCGCCACGCCTGATCCAACGGTTGCTTTCCTGGCTCGGCTCCGCCGCGCTCATGTTTCCCGGCGTGGCGCCGGGCATGGACTTCAGGATCTACTACCAACCCCAGCTCAAGATGAAGATGGTGATCGGGGAAGGGAAGATCCAGGATGGCGATGCGAAGAAATTCCTGCAGGTTGCCAACCTGGCCGACCGGGATGACGAAGGACTGGTCGCCCTCGTCCTGAATAGCCCGGGCGGCAATGTCGAGGCCGCGTTCCGGCTCATCGATGCGATGGATAAAGTCCGCGTCTATACGATCGTTGCAAATCATGCCAGGTGCGCGTCCGCTTGCGCGTCGATCCTGTTCGCTTCCGGGGAACGCCGGAGTGTCATGGGCACCGGGCTGCTCGGGTTTCACAGTTGCTACCGGCGCGCTGGCCAGACCTACGCCAGGGACTCGCTTTGCAATGAAGTCATTTCGGCGAACGCCTTGCAAAGGGGCGTCAGCCATGCCGCCATCAATCGCTTCGTCAAGCAATATGGTGCGCGGGACATGGCCTGGGTCGGGCGCGACGTCGCCTGCAAGTCGCTGCAAGGGCTATGCAAGCCAGGGCTGCTGGAAACGCAATACGGGACGAAGGATGCGTTGATGGATAGCCTCGATTGCAGCAAGCTCGCATCTCTTCAGGCGCAGCTTGTTTGCGGGGACGCGGAACTGACCCGTGTCGACAGGATGTTGGCAGAAATCTACGATCAAAGCCTGAAGAAATCGGCGAACAAGGCGCGGCTGCGAGCGGACCAACGCGCGTGGCTTCGTCAATCGCGCAATGTGTGCACCGACAAGGCTTGCCTGCTGCGAAGCTACCAAAGTCGCATCGATGCGCTAAGGAAGAGCTGATTCAGGCCTGCACGGTGGCGCTTCAGGCGCTTCCGTGTCAGACAACGCCGCCCCCCGCTTTCATCCCCCGCCCGACAGAGACCGACCTGCCCGCGTCCCTAGACTGGTTCTGTGCCATCGCCCCGCAGCGGTGTGCCGTTCCATTCCAACGACAGCGAGGTGCCTATGTCCAAGAGCCAACGTCTCTCCCTTCTCATCGCCGCCACAACGGCCACCATCGCGGCCACCATCGCCAGCCCTGGCGCATTCGCCCAGACGCCGGCCACCGTCGATGCCCAGGCCGGCGCCCAGGCCATCCCGCCGGGCACGGTGCAGATCCAGCCGCCGAAGGACCCGCTGGTCGAGCGCCGCGAAGCCCGCAAGCAGGCCCACGACCAGTACAAGGCCACCAAGTCGCAGGCAAAGCAGGAGTACAAGTCCACGGCGAAGGATGCCAAGCAGGAACAGAAGACCGAGGACAAGGCGGCCGACACGGCTGCGCGCGAGGCGCTTGCCAGCCCGGCGACCAAGGCGCAGTGAAGCCGCGTTGAGCTCGCATTAAGGCCGTATTAAGGCCGCATCAACGCAACAACGACAGCGGACGTCGTCCGCTTCCTCAGGTCGCGCAGCCGTCCGGCCAGCACTCTGGCCCTGCCGGTTCCTCCCCAACGGCAGCCGGCTGCGCTCCGTCGAGTTGCTGGCGCAGCATGTCGCGCCAGCGTTCGGGCTGGCCGAGCCATCGTCCCATGTCGATCACGAGATACTCACCGCCCCGCTCCAGCGCGAAGGTCGGGAAGCCCTGGCCGCCGAGCGTGCCGAGCAGGGTCCGGCTGTGGTCGATGTGCAGGTCGGTGGGATGGCCCGCGCAGGCATCGAAGGCGTGGGCGAAGTCCGCGCGCGTCGCGCCGAGTTCTTCGGCCAGCGCTTCCAATACGCCGCGTTCCGATATCTGCCTGCCTTCCGCGTAGTGGGCGTGCTGCACGCGCGTCAGCATGCGCAGGGGCAGGTCGTCCGGCGCATGCGGGATGGCGCCTGCCGCAAGGATGGCCGTGATGGGCGGCGCCGAGTCGAACACGGCGTCGGGATTGCGCAGCAGGCCGTCGAAGTAGTCGTCGCCGAAGGGCTGGCCGGTCAGTTCGTGGATGCGGCGGTCATGCGGCATCACGTAGTCGCGCAATTCCGGGGTGACCCGTCGTGCATACGGCCCGGCCATCATGCCGCCGCCGTGCAGGCGAATGGCCAGGCCGTCGATCTCCGCCGCGGCGCGCACCAGCGGCGAGGCGGCGTAGCACCAGCCGCACAGCGGATCGTAGATGTAATGGAGGATGGGAGCTTGGGGTGTGGTCATGGTCTCCATGATAGGCCCGGCATGGGAAAATGCTCCATCTCCCTTGCCCTGCCGATCGCCATGCACACCAACGACCTGTCGCCCTGGACCCACTCCCACGTCTTCGACGCCGGCAACCCGGCCGCCGAGCGCGGCACGCGGCTGGTACTGGTCATCACCGCCATCACGATGGTCGTGGAGATCGTCGCCGGCCTCTGGTTCAACTCCATGGCCCTGCTGGCCGACGGCTGGCACATGAGTTCGCACACGCTCGCCATCGGCCTGTCGGTCATGGCGTACGCGGCAGCACGGCGCTATGCGCGCGATGGGCGCTTCGCCTTCGGCGCGTGGAAGATCGAGGTGCTGGCCGGCTTCGCCAGCGCCGTGCTGCTGCTGGCCATCGCCGCCCTGATGGCGTTCGGCTCGGTCGAGCGGCTGTTCGCGCCGCAGGCCATCCACTACCGCGAGGCGATGGCCGTGACGGTGCTGGGACTGCTGGTCAACCTGGGCTGCGCACTGATTCTCGGCGGGGCGCATCATTCGCATCACCATGGGGCGCACGGGCACGACCATCACCATGACGCCCACGATCACCATCATCACGACCTCAACCTGCGCTCCGTCTACGTCCACGTGCTGGCCGACGCCGCCACCTCCGTGCTCGCCATCCTCGCGCTGGGCGGCGGCTGGTGGTTCGGATGGAACTGGCTCGACCCGGTCATGGGCATCGTCGGCGCCGTACTCGTCGGCAGGTGGTCGATCGGGCTGATGCGCGAGTCGGGTGTGGTGCTGCTCGACCGCGAGATGGACCACCCCGTGGTGGACGAAGTGCGCGAGGTGCTCGCCGGCCTGCCGGCGGCAGGGGCCACGCGCGTGGCCGACCTGCATGTCTGGCGCGTCGGCAAGTCGCAATTCTCGGTGCTCGCCAGCCTCGTCACGCACGATCCCGGCCTGACGCCCGCGCAGGTGCGCCAGGCCCTGTCCGTGCACGAGGAACTGGTCCACGTGACCGTCGAGATCCATCGCTGCCCGGACTGACCCCGCATCCGGCCAGGTAGGTCAGGTACGGTCAGGTCACGACGATCACCCCGTTCATGTTCTCGTGCCCCCCTCCGCAGAAGATGTCGCACAGGAAGATATGGCTGCCCGCCGCCCCGGCCGTGATCGGCACCTTCACCGTCTGCCCGGGCGGCAGGTCCACGCGGACGCCGTAGTCCGGCACGCTGAACCCCATCACCACGTCCTGCGCGGTCAGGGCGATCACCACCGACTCCCCGGCCTGCAGCGCGATGCGGTCGGGCGTGAAGACGTAGCGGCGCGCGCCGACCTCGATGACGCGGGGCGCCGCGGCGCCGGCTACGGTGGACAGGCCGCCGGCCAGCATCCAGCCGAGCACGCGGCGGCGCGCGATCCTGGTGTCGTTCATGTCTCGCTCCCTAGGCAATCACGGGATGTTCGGTGAGCGTCAGCGCATTGCCGTGTACGTCGCGCCACCCCAGTCCCGCATAGGGATGCGACGCGTCCCACGGCACCGGCTGCCGCAGCGGCTGCGAGCCCGGCGGCGGCAGCGGGAACATCAGCGAGCGCGCGGCGTGGTGGGCGATGTGGCCCGTCATCTGGTGATGCTCCTGGTGGATGTGGCCGTAGAAGACCGTGATGTTCCGGTACGGCATCATCGTCTCGATCACCCTGGCGCCGTCGCGCGTGGCCCAGTCCCATTGCGGATAGAGGTCGAACAGCGGCCGGTGCGTGAAGACGATGATGCGGGCGTTGGCCGGCTGGTGCGCGAGGTCGGTGGCGAGCCACTGGATCTGGGCGTCACCCACGCGGCCGGCGGGGTCGGAGACGTTGTCGAGCACGATGCAGTGCACGCCCTTGTGGTCGAAGGTGTAGTGCGTCTGGCCGAAGAATTCCTTGAAAGCGGCGCCCTGGTCGAGGCTGGCGTCGTGCTCGCCCGGCATGAAGTGGACGGCCCCGGCCTTCAGCGGCGCGACGATCTCCTTGAACTCGCGCAGGCGGCGGCGCCGCTCCTCCGGATCGTCGGTGGTGTGCGTCAGGTCGCCGGTGAACATGATGAAGTCGGGCTGGCGGGGCAATGCGTTGACCGCGGCCACGGCCTTCGGCAAGGTGCCGCGCGCGTCGGGGTTGGGCGGCCCCTGGAAGCCCCAGTGCGCGTCCGAGAGCTGGACGAAATAGAAGTCCTCGTCGCGTCCCTCCGCCCAGCCGGGCAGCGCCGAGGCGAATACCGCGCCACCGGCTACGCCGGCGAGACGCAGGAAATCGCGCCGGTTCAGTTGATGCAGCGGGCTCTGCTGCGTGCCATGCGTTCTGCGGGCTTTCATGACGGCCTCCTTGGGTCGGGGTTCGCATTGCCCGTAGTACCGGTGCCGGGCCGGTTCTATTCCCTACGTGATTCCCTACCCCTTCGGCGGCCTGTTCCCCGCATCGAAGCGGGAATAAACTCGCCCCATCGCCGGTAGTACCGGCAGGACGGGCTTCGCAAGGAGTGACGTGGACGCAGCCGAGCAGCGACGCCGTTTCGACCAGCTGGTGCTTCCGCACCTCGACGCCGCCTGCAATTTCGCGCGCTGGCTCGCCGGCGGCACGAGCGAGGCGGACGACGTGGTGCAGGAAGCCTTCCTGCGCGCATTCCGCCTGTTCGGCAGCTTTCGCGGCACCGAGGCGCGGCCGTGGCTGCTCGCCATCGTGCGCAATACGTGGATCACGCACTGGCAGCAGCGCCAGGCCACCGGCGAGGTCTGCGACTACGACGACGAGCACGCCGGCGAGCCGCTGCCGGGCTGGCACGACGGCCTGCCTGGCCCCGAGCAGAGCCTGTCGCGCGCAGAAGATGCGCGGCTGGTGCGCGAGGGCCTGCGCCGGCTGCCGCCGCTGTTTCGCGAGGTGCTCGTGCTGCGCGAACTGGAAGACCTGCCCTACCGCGATATCGCCCGCATCCTCGACGTGCCGCCCGGCACCGTGATGTCGCGCCTGTCGCGCGCCCGGGCGCAGCTCGCGCACATCCTGACGGCGCTGCAGCGCGACGGCGTGCAGGACGACCCCGCCGCAACCCCTCGACCCGACATGGAACGACGCATCGACCCGGACACCCCCGCCACCGAGACCGGCCATGGACTGCAATGACGCCCGCCCGCTGCTGAACGCGTGCGCCGACGGTGAACTCGGCGCGGCCGACGCGCTGCGCCTGGACGAACACCTCGCGCAGTGCCCGCAATGCGCGGCCGCGCTCGGCCGCCTGCGCGCGCTGCAGTCCGCCGTGCGCGAAGGCGCGCCCTACTACCGGGCCAGCCCCGCCCTGCGCGCCCGCATCGCCGCCGCCCTGCCGCCGGTCCCGGTTACCGATGCCGCTCCGCCGCCACGCAGCGCGTCGCGCCCGCGCTGGCTGGACTGGTTCGACTGGTCGCCCGCCGTGAATGCCGCCTGCGCCGCGCTGACCGTGGCCGCCGTGGCGGTCGGTCTCGCCCAATCCGCACTGCGACCGTCGGCGCAGGACGTCCTGACCGACGAACTGGTCGCGAGCCACGTGCGCGCGCTCGTCTCCGCCCGGCCGGTCGACGTGATCTCGACCGACCGCCACACGGTGAAGCCGTGGTTCAACGGCAAGCTGGACTATGCGCCGCTGGTGCTCGACCTGGCGCCGGAAGGCTTTCCGCTGGTGGGTGGCCGGGTGGACTATGTGGCCGGGCGGCGCGTGGCGGTGCTGGTCTATCGCCGCAGCCAGCATCCGGTCGACGTGTATGTGCTGCCCCCCGGCACCGAGGCCGGCGTCGCCATGGAACGGCAGGGCTACCAGCTCGCCGGCTGGGAATCCGGCGGCATGCGGTATCGGGCGATCACGGATGCGTCGGCGGCCGACCTGCACGCCTTCGTGCAGGCGTGGCAGGCGGCGGCGAGGCAATGAACGACGCCCCCAACAGCGTGAAGAGGACCGGCTGTTCGCTCCCCTCTCCCGCAAGCGAGAGAGGGGTTGGGGGAGAGGGCTAACGCGTCAATCGGCGGCATCGCGAGCAGAAATGCCCAGCCCTCTCCCCCGCCCCTCTCCCATAAATGGGAGAGGGGCGCAAACCCTCGGACATCTACGCCATCACGAACGGCAACTGCCGCTGCCGCTTTCCCGTCAGCCGGAACAGCGCATTCGCCACCGCCGGCGCAATGGCCGGCACGCCCGGCTCGCCGAGGCCGGTCGGCTTGTCTTGCGACGGCACGAAGAACACGTCCACCACCGGCGCCTGCGGCATCCGCGCCGGCGGGAAGTCGGTGAAATTGCTGTTCTTCACCGCGCCGTTCTCGATCTCGATGGCAAACCCGGGCTGCGTCATGCCGAGCCCGAACACACAGCCGCCCTGGACCTGCGCCTCGGCCGACATCGGATTGACCACGCGGTTGGCATGCACCCCGGCCGTCACGCGATGCACGCGCGGCTGGCCGTTGTCGAGCGACACGTCCACCACGTAGGCCACCACCGAGCCGAACGACTCGTGCACCGCCACGCCCCACGCGTGCCCGGCCGGCAGCTTGCGCTTGCCGTAGCCCGACTTCTGCACCGCCAGTTCCAGTGCGGCGCGGTGGCGGGCGTGCTTCTTCGCGTCGAGCCGCGCCAGCCGCCATGCCACCGGGTCCTGCTTCGCGGCGGTGGCCATCTCGTCGGCCAGCGTTTCCTTGACGAACGCGGTATGCGTATTGCCGACCGAGCGCCACCACAGCACCGGCACATCGACCTGCGGATGGTGCACGCTCACGCTGAGCGGTACGTCGTAGTCGTTCTCGACGATGCCCTCCGTCATGGTCGAGTCCACGCCGTTCTTGACCATGAACGCCTCGAACGGCGTGCCCTTGAGGATGGACTGGCCGACGATGGTGTGCTGCCAGCCGATTGCGCGGCCCTGCGCGTCGAGGCCGATGCGGGCGTGGTGGACGTGCAGCGGGCGGTAGTAGCCGCCCTTGATGTCGTCCTCGCGGCTCCACATCACCTTGAGCGGCTCGGTATGGCCCTTTGCGATCCAGGCGCGCATCACGTTCGCGGCCTCGACCAGGTAGTCCGACGTGGGCACCGCGCGCCGGCCGAAGCCGCCTCCGGCCATCATCGTGTTGAGCGTGACCTTGTCGGGCGCCAGTTCGAGCACGCGCGCCACGGCGGCCTGGTCGATGGTCTGGAACTGCGAGCCGACCCACACCGTCACCGCCTGCGCCTTGCCGCCGGCGATCTCGGCCTGCAGCGTGCAGTTGAGGGGCTCCATCGGCGCGTGGGCGAGGTAGGGGAAGCGATATTCGGCGTCGATGGTGCGCGCGGCACTTGCCATCGCACCTGCCATCGCACTCGCATCGGCGGCTACCGCGACCGTGCCGGGCTGCGCGGCGAGCTTCGCGTACTGCTCGAACAGCGCGGCCGACGAGACGGTCGAGCCGGCGTCTTCCCATTCGATCTGCAGCGCGTCGCGGCCAAGCCTGGCGGGCCAGTAGCCGTCGGCCACCACGGCCACGCCGGTGCCGCCGCGGTCGGTGGGCACCAGCATGACATCGGCCACGCCCTTGATGGCGCGAGCGCCGTCGTCCTTGAACGACTTGACCTTGCCGCCGAAGCGCGGCGGGCGCGCCACCACGGCCACCTTCATGCCCTTCAGGCGCGTGTCGATGCCGAACGGCGTGGTCGCTTCCAGCTTGCCCCGCGCATCGAGGCGCGGCGTGGGCTTGCCGATGATGCGGAACTGCGTCGGGTCCTTGAGCGTAACCTGCTGCGGCACCGGCATCGCCATGGCCGCGTTCGCCAGTTCGCCGAAAGTGGCGCGACGGCTGCCCGACGTCACCACACCCTGCGACACCTTGCACGCCGCCGGCTCCACGGCCCACTGCTGCGCGGCCGCCGCCACCAGCATGGCCCGGGCGCGGGCGCCGAGTTCGCGGTATTGCTGGAAGGAGTGGTTGAGCGCGGTGGAACCGCCGGTCATCTGCAGGCCGAAGTCGGGGTCCTTGTAGGGATCGCCCGCCGGCGCGAGCGTGGCGCGCACGTTGCGCCAGTCGGCATCCAGTTCGTCGGCCAGCGCCATCGGCAGCGCGGTGTGCACCCCCTGCCCGAATTCGAGCCGGTTGACCGCCACGGTCACGGTGTTGTCCGGCGCGATCACGATAAAGGCCTGCGGCGGCGACGGCGGCTTGGCCGCGGCCTGCTGTGCTGCGCCCAAGCCGGGCATCACGCCGAGCGCAAGCCCGCCGCCGGCCAGTCCGGTCAGTTTGAGAAAGCTGCGACGGTCCAGCGTCGCCACGCTGGCGGAAGGATCGGGGGCGCGACCGCCCGCCATGGCTTCGAGTCCTCGGATTCGCATCGTCGGTCTCCCTTCAGGCAAGCGCGCGCGCGGCATCGTGGATCGCCGCGCGGATACGCTGGTAGGTGCCGCAGCGGCACAGGTTGCCGGCCATCGCCTGGTCGATGTCGGCGTCGGTGGGGCGCGGCTTCTGCTTCAGCAGGCCGACCGCGCTCATCACCTGCCCGTTCTGGCAGTAGCCGCATTGCGCCACGTCGTGTTTCACCCAGGCGTCGAGCACGGCGCGGCCGATGCGGTCGCTCCCCATGCCTTCGATGGTGGTGATCTTCGCCCCGGCGGTGGCCGAGACCGGCGTCACGCAACTGCGCGTGGCCTGGCCGTTGATGTGGACGGTGCAGGCACCGCACGCCGCCACGCCACAGCCGAACTTGGTGCCGGTCATGCCGAGGTTGTCGCGCAGCGTCCAGAGCAGCGGCGTGGAGGGGTCCACGTCGACCTCCTGCGCCTTGCCATTGAGGTTGAGGGTGGTCATGGGGGATGACTCCTTGTTGGGGGGACTGCCGCCGTCTCGTGTCTGGCGTATCGCTGGGCGCCGGGCGGCCTCGGGCCGGGAAACCCGTAGAGAATAGTGCATTTCAGCCGACGCTTCATAACGCGGCACGGCTGCGTCGCCTCCACCCCACGCCGTGTCGAATCGCCAGGATCGTCTGGCGTTTTGCGCAGGCGGCAGGGCAAATCGATCAGTCTGCCAGCTAGGAAGTCACGCGCGCGCCACGCAAACTAACGATCACTACGACCCCTCACAAACAAGGAGCCGCACGTGATCCACGCCCCCACCATCCTGCTGGTCGCCCCGACCCACTACGACGTTTCGTACAGCATCAATCCGTGGATGGACCCCGCCCTCTGGGCGGCGGACCCGCTTGGCATGCGCGAACGGGCCGCCCGGTCCTTCGACGACCTGCACGACGCGCTGCGCCAGTCCGGCTTCCAGGTGGAGGTGGCGCCCGGCGCGCCGGGCCTGCCCGACATGGTGTTCCCCGCCAATGCGGCCGTCGTCCTCGATGGCCGCGCAATGCTCGCGCGTTTCCGCTATCCGCAGCGGCAGGGCGAGGAAGGGCCGTTCGCGCGCATCTTCGAGGACCTGCGGGCGCGCGGCCTGGTCGACACCGTCGCTTTCCTCCCCGACGGGATCTGGCAGGAAGGCGCCGGCGACTGCATCTGGGACGCCACGCGCGGGCACTTCTGGGCCGGCTTCGGGCCGCGCTCGTCGCATGAAGCGGCCGGCGCGATGGGTGAGTATTTCGGACAGGAGGTGGTGGCGCTCGAACTGGCCACCGCCGAGAGCTATCACCTCGACGTCTGCTTCTGCCCGCTGTCGGGCGGCGAGATCCTCTACTACCCGCCCGCCTTCACCGATGCCGCGCTGCGAGAGTTGCACCGCCGCGTGCCGCCCAGCCAGCGCATCGAGGCGACGGCCGACGACCTGCGCCACTTCAGCGTCAACGCCGTCAACCTGCACGACCAGGTGGTGATGACGCGCACCACGCCGCACCTGCGCGCCGAACTCGGCCGGCGCGGGTACCGGCTGCGCGAGGTCGACCTGTCGCCCTACATGCTGTCGGGCGGCGGCGCGTACTGCATGACCCTTCGCCTCGACCGCCGCAGCGCTGCGCTGCCGGTGACCGGATCCGCGGCCGTGGCCGCCGCATAGCCAGACTGGCCTGGAGAGCCATCATGAAAGACGTCGCCATGACCCGCTTCCTCGATGCCACCGATGTCGCCGCGCTGGTGCGCGGCATCGGCGTGCAGAACGCCATCCTGCAGATCGCCGACCACGTGCGGCAGGACTTCCTGCGCTGGCAGCAGTTCGACAAGTCGGCGCGGCTCGCCAGCCACTCCCCCGTGGGAGTGATCGAGTTGATGCCCGTGACCGACGGCGTGCAGTACGCCTTCAAGTACGTCAACGGCCATCCGCGCAACGCCCTGCGCGCCATGCCCACCGTGATGGCCTGCGGCATGCTGTGCGAGGTCGAGACCGGCTTCCCGCTGCTGCTGTCCGACCTCACGCTCGGCACCGCGCTGCGCACCGCCGCCACCTCGGCACTGGCGGCAAAGGCCATGGCCCGCCCGGGCGTGGCCACCATGGCGCTGATCGGCAACGGCGCCCAGGCCGAGTTCCAGTCGCTCGCCTTCCACGCGCTGGTGGGCGTGCAGGAGATCCGTGCCTACGACATCGACCCCGCCGCCACGGCCCGCCTCGCGCGCAACCTTGCCGGCGTGCCGGGCCTGAAGATCGTCCCGGTCCGCACCGCGCATGCCGCGCTGCAGGGCGCCGGCATCGTGTCGACGGTCACCGCCGACAAGACGCACGCCACCATCCTGACGTCCGACATGGTGCGTCCGGGGGTACACATCAACGGGGTGGGCGGCGACTGCCCGGGCAAGACCGAACTGCACCCCGACATCCTGCGCCGGGCGCGCATCGTGGTGGAGTACGCGCCGCAGACGCGCATCGAGGGGGAGATCCAGCAGTTGCCGGCCGACGCGCCGGTCACCGAGCTGTGGGAAGTGCTGTCCGGCCACGCGCCGGGGCGCACCGCCGCCGACGAGGTGACGGTGTTCGATTCCGTGGGATTCGCGCTGGAAGACTACGCGGCGCTGCGCTGGCTGCACGCCGCCGCGCACGCGCGCCACGCCGGCCGGTATGTGGAACTGGTGGCAATGCCGCCCGACCCGCGCGACCTGTATGGCTGGATGATGGCGCAGTCGCCTGCCGATGCGGTGGAAATTGCCGAGGTTGCGGCCGCCTGAACGGTGGCCGCTGCGGGGAAACCGGGGTGAAGCCAGCCCCGGATCATGCCGGAGTCATGCCGGGATGATACCGGGATCATGCCCGGCCGCGCCCCATCAGCAGTTGTGCGCGCACGAAGCCCTTCACTTCCTCGAGCGTCGGTGTCTTCAGGAACACCATGACGCCCCAGTGCAGCATGGCTTCGGCCACGGCGTCGTAGCTGCTCCGTGCGGTGATGACGGCGAACACCACCTTCCGCGAGTCGAAGAATTGATGCAGCTTCCCGATGCGGGCCGTCTCGGCGGGCGTGAGCGCCTCGACGTAATAGAGCACGACCTGCGGATGGGAGCTGACCGAGGTGATGATGGTGTCGAGCACATCCTCCACCACGGCGCTCTTCAGCGGCAGGCCCCACTTGGCAAGCTGCGCGTGGAGCTTCTGTGCTTCCTGGTGGTTCGGATGGAAGACCACGAGGTCCAGCTCGTGCTCCGTTTCCACGGGATGGTTGCCGACCCGCGTGGCGAGCAGATTGTGGACGTCTTCCTTGTAGATGCGGCGGTGGCCGCCGTGCGTCTTCCACGCGGACAGTTCCCCGCGCTCCACCATCTTCTGGACCGTGCCCAGCGAAACGTTCAGCAGCTTTGCCGCCGCGCGCGTGCTGTAGTACGGTTTTTCCGCCACATTATCAATCGGCATAGTTCACCCCACGTTCTGATTTCCGACAGAAAAGGATTGCGCTGCAGCAGGTGATCCCTGCCAACCGCCGCAGCCGGCGGAACCCGTCCTTCCCGTTCGTGGCCGAACGGTGTTCGTTGCCCTGGTTTCTTGTCTGGCGGCAGGCGCCGGCGCACTCTGGTGATGCGAAAGCAACAATACGCGAATCGTCACGCCACCCCTCGTTTGGGTGACTTGTTCAATCGTAATTCTTTCTTTAGGAAAATGCGACAGCGTGCAACGGAATATTACGATTCGCGTCCGGTCACATTTGTGAGATAGGTCACATTTGATGGATTAGCCATTCGGAAATTTCCGAATAGGCGAACGACACACAGCGGACGGAAATCGCCCTGTGAGGACAAAAGTGACGGAGAAAGCGGGAGAAGAGGTCAAAGAGTGCGCCGGATGCGCGGGCATTGGCGTAAACCCTCACCAACATGCACTTCCGCAGTATCGATGGTCCGACAGGAGAATTGTCGGCGGACGCTTAATTGATGCAAATCAACTAAATGGATGATGAGTACCAGCATGTCTCATTCAAATGCCATTTAGGTCATTTCTGATACCCGCCGCATTCATGCCGAAACCTGGGGCTCCGGCCGGTTTCGGCGAGTTCAGAGATACGTCTTGACCAGCTTCGACTTCAGCGGCCATCGCAGCGTCGACAGCAGCCACGCACACGCCAGCGGGCCAACCATGGGGATGAGGGAGAGGAAGGCGAAGGCGGGATGGAAATGCGCCTGCCTGAAGATGCGGCGGAACGGCAGGAACCACGCCAGTTCGAACACCAATGCGGCCAGCACGTAGACAACGGAACTACTCATAGGACAGTACTCGCTTCAGATTCGAAGTGCATTGTACGTATCACCCCTTCTGGCGCACACCCCTCATTCCTGGGGTCCGGTCAGTCCTTTCCGGTCACACTGCTGTTACTTTCCCGCCAGGCCGTACTTCTTCACCTTGTCGAACAAGGTCGTCTTCGCCATTCCCAGCGCCTCGCTCGCGCGGCTCAGGTTGCCGTTGTGCCGCCGCAGCGCATCGGCGATCAGCGCCCGCTCGAACTGCTCCACCGCCTGCGCCAGCGGCAGCGCCGTGGCCGGCGCGCCGCCCTGGCCGTCCTGCCCCGGCTCGCAGCCCAGCCCGAGCACATGGCGCTCGGCAAGATTGCGCAGTTCCCGTACGTTGCCCGGCCACGGATAGGCCACCAGCGCCGCCAGTTGCGCCGGCGTGACGGGCGTGGCCTCGCGCTCGAAGCGCAGCGCGGCCTGTGCGACGAAGTGTTCGAACAGCAGCGGCACATCCTCGCGGCGCTCGCGCAGCGGCGGCAGTTCCAGCGTGACCACGTTGAGGCGGTAGTAGAGATCGGCGCGGAACCGCCCGGCATCGGCCAGCGTCCGCAGGTCGGCCTTGGTGGCGGCGACCACCCGCACGTTGACGTGAACCTGCTGGTTCGACCCCAGCCGCTCCACCACGCGCTCCTGCAGCACGCGCAGCATCTTGATCTGCATCGACATCGGCATGCTCTCGATCTCGTCGAGAAAGAGCGTGCCGCCCTCGGCGTGCTCGATCTTGCCGATGCGGCGCTTGGCCGCGCCGGTGAAGGAGCCCGCCTCGTGGCCGAATATCTCGCTGTCGAACAGCTGCTCGGGCAGGCCGCCGCAGTTGATCGGCACGAAGTGGCGCGCATGGCGGGGGCCGGCCTCGTGCAGGCAGCGCGCCACCAGTTCCTTGCCGGTGCCGGTCTCTCCATGGATCAGCACGTTGGCGGCGGTGCCCGCCACGTCGGCGATCAGCTTGCGCAGCCGCACCATCGCGGGCGAATGGCCAATCAGGCGGGCGTCGAGCTTGTCGCGGCCGGCGAGCTGCTCGCGCAGGGCGCTGACTTCGAGCGTCAGGCGGCGCTGCTCCAGCGCGCGCTGGGCGGCGTCCACCAGCCGCTCGGGCGAGAACGGCTTTTCGAGGAAGTCGTAGGCGCCCTGCTTCATCGCCTGCACCGCGAGCGACACGTCGCCGTGGCCGGTGATGATGACGACAGGCAATGCCGACTCGCGCGCCTTGAGCGCGTCGAGCAGGGCCAGGCCGTCCATGCCGGGCAGGCGGATGTCGCTCACGACGATGCCCGCGTAGCCCGCCTGCACCTCGCGCAGCGCCGCCTCGGCGGTGCCCACGCAGCGCGTGGCGATGCCCTCCAGCCGCAGCGCCTGCTCGCAGCCAAGGCGCACGTCGGCGTCGTCCTCGACGATCAGCACCGTCAGGTCAGCCGGCATGGGTGCTCTCCGAAGTCTGGCGGGCGAGGGGCAGCGCCAGCGTGAAGCAGGCGCCGCCGTCCGGATGGTTGATGGCGGACAGGCTGCCGCCGTACTCGCCCAGGATGCCGGCCGACAGCGTCAGGCCCAGCCCGAGGCCCTGCCCCGCCGGCTTGGTCGTGAAGAATGGCTCGAAGAGCCGGGAAAAAGCTTCCTCCGACAGCCCCGGACCATTGTCCTGCACGGTCAGGTGCACCATGTTGGCCTGCACGCGGGCGCGCAGCGTCAGTTGCGGATCGGCACGGCCGGCGAGCGCGTCGAGCGCGTTGCCGACGAGGTTCACCAGCACCTGCTCGAGCCGGTTGGGATCGCACGCCACCGTCAGCGCGGCGTCGATGTCGCGCTGCACCCGCGGCCGCACCGTCTGCAGGCGGGTATCGAGCAGGAAGAGCGCGTTGTCGACGGCGGTGGCGAGCGCGGCCTCGCGCCCGCCGGTCGTGCTCTCGCCGTTCTGCGGCTTGTAGGCAAAGGAACGCAGCGCCCCGGTGATGCGGCCCATGCGCTCGACCAGTCCGATGATGGTGTCGAGGTTCGAGCGCGCGGTCTCGTAGTCGGCCCGCTCGATGAACTTGCCGGTATTGCCCGCCAGCGTGCGCAGCGCCGCCAGGGGCTGGTTCAGCTCGTGGGCCACGCCCGCGGAAAGCTGCCCGACCGCCGCCAGCTTCCCGGCCTGCAGCAGCCCGGCCTGGGCCTGCCGCAGCACCGACTCCGTGCGCACGCGTTCGGCCACCTCGGCCTGCAACTGCTCGTTGGCGTGCGACAGGTCCGCGGTGCGCTCCGCGACCTTGCGCTCCAGTTCGCTGTTCGCCGCCTCCAGTGCCGCGCGCGCCGCCAGCCGTTCGCCGATGATGCGGCGGCGCACGTTCCACGCCGCGCCCAGCAGCAGCACGAAGGCCGTCAGCACACCGCCCAGCGCGGCCGAGTTGAGCGCAGCCACGCGCGCCGGCGACACATTGGACAGCAGCACGAGCTGCCAGTCCGTGCCGGGCAGCGCGGCCTGCTGCGCCAGCATCGGCGGACCCTGCCGCATCCGCACGAGACGCGCGCCCTCATCGAGCACGCGGACGGTCGTCAGCGGCAGTTCGGGCAGCGGCGCGCGGTTGTACTGCTGGCTGCGCGACAGCCGTTCGCGTACCGCCGGCGGCAACGGACGCAGCGTCGACAGCCGCCACGACGGATCCGAGGCAAGGATCACCACGCCGTTCTCGTCGGCCAGCAGCATCTGGCTGTCGGCGCCCTGCCAGCGGTTCTCCATCGGCTCCAGCCCGATCTTGACGACGGCCACGCCAGCCGGCTTGTCGCGGCTGCCCAGCGGCGCGGACAGGTAGTAGCCCGATTCGCCGCGCGTGGTGCCCACGCCGTAGAACCGCCCGAGCTGCCCCTCGGCAGCCGAGTGGAAGTACGGGCGGAAACTCAGGTCCTCGCCGAGATAGCTGTCCGGGCGCTGCCAGTTGCTGGTGGCGAGCACCTTGCCGCGCGGGTCCAGCACATAGATCACGCGCGTGCCGGCGCGGGCGTTGAGCGTGGCCAGGTAGTCGTTGGCCTCGCGCGCGGCGGCGGGGCTGTCGGGATGCGCCAGCAGCGCGGTGATGCGGTGGTCGAGCGACAGCAGCCCCGGCACGTAGTCGTAGTGCGCGATCTCGCTTTCGAGCGCCTGCGTGTACAGCCGCATCTGCACCTGCCCGCGCTCGGCCTGCCGCGCCAGTGCGGTGCCATAGGTATACCGATAGGCCAGCCAGCCGGCGCCGGTGACCAGCACGGCGAGCGCGAGCAGGGCCAGCAGCGGCAGGAGCTGGCGCAGCGCGGACGGCCGCCGTGCCGTGGCGGGCGGAGCGGAGGGTCGTCGGGGATCACCGGGCGAAACGAGCGGACCAGTCATCATGAAGGCAGCGGGAGAGCCTGTTCGGGCACAGGCGGAACGGGAGTGGTCGATGCCGCGTGGGCGAGGCAACACGGGCAGCAGCTTGGGCAACCGTGAGTTTTACCATACGCGGGTGACCGCGCCCCCGAAAGGGTGAAACCCACAGGTGTGAAGCAGAAACGCCTGAAACAAAAAGCAGAAAGCCCGGCACGCCTGCATGGCGGCCGGGCTTGCCTGACGAAGCAGGAAAAGCTGGCGAAACTCAGCGGGCAGCCAGTTGCACCGGCTCCGCGACCGGCGTCAGGGCACCGTCGTCCAACTCGTCATCGGCCAGTTCCGGCCCGATCGCGCCTTCGGTCTTTGCCACCACGCCCGTGGCGATGGCGTTGCCCAGCACGTTGGTCACGGTGCGGCCCATGTCGAGGATATGGTCGATGCCGAGCACCAGCAGGATGCCCGCTTCCGGCAGCCCGAACATCGGCAGCACGGCGGCCACCACCACCAGCGAGGCGCGCGGCACGCCGGCGATGCCCTTGCTGGTCACGAGCAGCACCAGCAGCATGGTGATCTGCTGCGTCAGCGACAGGTGGATGCCGTACACCTGCGCCACGAACAGCGCGGCGAACGAGGTGTACATGATCGAGCCGTCGAGGTTGAACGAGTAACCCAGCGGCAGCACGAAGCCGGTGATGCGCGGGCTGACGCCGAAGCGGGTCAGCTGCTCGATGACCTTCGGGTAGGCCGACTCGCTGCTCGCGGTGGCGAAGCCGATCAGCAGCGGCGCGCGCAGCGAGCGGATCAGGCGGAAGATGTCGCGGCCGAGGAAGCAGTAGCCGCCGGCGATCAGCGCCACCCACAGCAGCGCCAGCGCCAGGTACAGGCTGCCGAGCAGCTTGGCGTACACCACCAGCACGCCCAGGCCCTGCGCGGTGATCACCGCCGACACGGCGCCGAACACGCCGAACGGGGCGAAGGCCATCACGTAGTTGGTCACCTTCAGCATCACGTGGCCAAGCCCCTCGATGGCGGCCAGCACCGGCTTGCCGACGCCCTCCTTGACGGTGCCGAGCGCGAAGCCGAAGAACACCGAGAACACCACGATCTGCAGGATCTCGTTGGTGGCCATCGACTCGACGATGCTCTTGGGGAACATGTGCGCGACGAATTCACGCAGGTTCAGCGAGCCGGTCTTGAGGTTCGACGCGGCGTCGGCGGCCGGCAGCGGCAGGTCCATGCCGAGGCCCGGATGCAGCAGGTTGGACATCACCAGGCCGAGCAGCAGCGAGGTAATGGAGGCGGCCAGGAACCAGCCCATCGCCTTCAGGCCGATACGGCCCACGGCGCGGCCGTCGCCCATGCCGGCAATGCCGGACACCAGCGTGGCGAAGACCAGCGGCGCGATGATCATCTTGATCATCCGCAGGAAGATGTCGGTCAGGATGGAGAGGTGATCGGCAATCGACTTGGCAGTGTCGGCATCCGGCGCCATGTGGTGGGCTGCGGTACCGGCCAGGATGCCGAGCAGCATGGCGATGAAGATAAGCGTGGGCAGTCGTTTGAGGTTCATCGTTTTGACTAGTCGTTCTCGTGGCATGGAGTGCGGTGCCCTCCACGTGTCCCCTGGGTAAAAACAGGCGGACCCCAAACAGCACGAGGCGTGCCAGTCGCGAACGATCGTTGACGTCGCTCAAACTACTGATTTGAAAGAGAAATTTTATGTGATGCGTACGCCCGCGTTCGGCCTTCCGGATGACCGGCCATACGGCGCGTTCGGAAATCCGGACGCCTAGCCGCCGCGCCGCGCCAGGCGGCGCCCGGCGGCCATGGCGGGCTGCTCGACCCAGCGGTGCAGCAGCAGCGCCAGCGCGAGTGCCAGGACGGCATCGACGGCGAAGCGCGCCAGTTGCCAGCCGGTCTGCGCCGGCAGCAGGACCGGAAAGAGGCGCTTGATGCCCTCGATCACGGTCGGATGGGTCAGGTAGAGCGCGTAGGACAACTCTCCCAGCCACACCAGTCCGCGCGACAACGTCAGCACCCCCGCGTGCTCGGCCGCGACCGCCCCGGCCAGCAGCGCGCCGGCGGGCAAGCCCCGTCCGGCCAGGCTGAAGTCCGGGCCGGCCCACACCAGCGAGCCGAGGAACCACGCCGTACCCGCCACCAGCATCGCGAGCGCGACTGGGCGTGTCAGCCGTCCGCGCCAGCGTGCGTACGCCCACGCCAGCACGCAGCCGAGCAGGAACTCGAGCACCAGGGGATTGGCGACCATCGCCAGCCACGGCGAGTCGAACGGATAGGTCTGCGCCGGGTCCGGGTCCACCGCACCGAAGCCCCACCACGGCAACAGCACGGTGCTGGCGGCGAAGATCCCGAGCACCACCGGGATCGCCCGCCGCCCGGCCAGCCACAGGCCGAGCGCGAAGGCAACGTAGAAGGCCATCTCGTAGTTCAGCGACCAGCCGACATAGAGCGCCGGATAGCCGTAGTAGGGAGGATGTTCGACGGCGGACGGCAGGAAGGCGAGCGAGGTGGCGAACAGCGCCGGCGTGACCGGATTGAGCAGCAGCGCGTGGATGGCCGACATGACCCAGTACGGCGGCGCCAGCCGGCACAGCCGCCGCACCATGAAGGGCAGCGGCCGCTCCGGACGCGGCCGCGCCAGCACGGCCACCCAGGCGATGATGAAGCCGCTGATGACGAAGAAGACGTCCACGCCGACATGGCCGCGCTTGATCACGTTGGCGGTAAGCCAGTCGAGCGCCGGATGGCCGGTCAGTTCGAGGCCGGAGTGGTAGAGCACCACATAGGCGGCTGCGAGGCCGCGCAGCGCCTGGATGCTGTCGAGGGTAGCGGTGGGACGGTCGGGCATGTCCGAGGGACCGCCGGACCGCAAGGGAAGTTTCGCGGCGCCCTCCTATGTCTTCTCCCCTCTCCCTTTGGGAGAGGGGCCGGGGGGTGAGGGCGAAGCGGCACGTCAAGAGACATCGCCTGCGCCACCTCCTGCCCTCACCCCCAACCCCTCTCCCTGAGGGAGAGGGGAGTCACTCTAGTCGCGGCCGGGCGTGCGCTCGATCTCTTCCAGCGTGGCGTCCAGCCACTCGACCAGGCGCGCCTCCAGCGCCTGCGTCAGTTCGTCGGCAAGCTGGCGGGTAAGCGGGGCCAGCCGCGCCTGCAGCGTGGCCTCGGTGTGCGCCTGGACCACCTGCGGCCATTCGGTGCGAAAACGCATCATCACGCGCGACATCAGCTCGCTGCGCACGGCGCGCAAGTCGTCCTCGGCCGGGGCCAGGGCCGCCGTCGGGGAACCGTCCGGATCGTCGTCGATACCGGCCACCGCCGGCGCATCGAAGACGTCGGACGGCAGCTCGACCACCTCGGTCAGCAGCGGGATATTGTCGGCCGACACCGCGTTCGCCGCGCCGCGCGTGGCAGGCATGGCGGTCGATGCGGGGGGGCGCTGGTTGCCGTCAGTCATGCCGAGTCTCCACGGGCCTTGCCAATGTCATGGTGTTCGAGTGGGTAGCCGCGCTCCCGGTAGAAGCGGAAGCGCTCCCGCCCGGCGCCGACGTCGGCCGGGTCGGTGCCCACCACCTCGATCAGCCGCTCGAAACTGGCGAACTGCGCGGGTGCCTGCGCGTGCAGGTTGATGAGGATGTCGTGGTGCGGCACCGCCTCCAGCGAGGCGGCGAGCACGATGGGCGTGACGGCCGCATGCGGGCTGTCGACGCCGCAGTGCGGCAGGAAGTCCAGGGCGGAGAAGGTCCACAGCCGCGCATCGAGATCCGCCAGCTGCGCCGGGGTGCCGTGCACCACCACCTTCTGTCCGGCGCCGTAGGCCTTGCGGATCAGCCGGCAGAGGTAGCCGGCCTTGTCCGGCACGCCGCTGTGAAAGTCGATGCGGGTCATGGCAGAACGTCAGGCTGCCGCCCGGTCCATCAGGAACTGCGCCAGCAAGGGCACCGGACGACCGGTGGCGCCCTTGGCCGCCCCGCTCTTCCAGGCCGTGCCGGCGATGTCCAGGTGGGCCCAGTCGTACTTCTCCGTATAGCGCGCCAGGAAGCAGGCCGCGGTCACGCTGCCGGCCGGGCGGCCGCCGATGTTGGCCATGTCGGCGAAGTTCGACTTGAGCTGGTCCTGGTATTCGTCGTCCAGCGGCAGGCGCCAGGCCGGGTCCATCGACTTCTTGCCGGCGGCGAGCAGGGCGTCGGCCAGCGCGTCGCTGCGGGCAAAGAGGCCGCTGTTGACATGGCCGAGCGCGATGATGCAGGCGCCGGTCAGCGTCGCCACGTCGATCACGGCGGCGGGCTTGAAGCGCTCGACGTAGGTCAGCGCGTCGCACAGGATCAGGCGGCCTTCGGCGTCCGTATTCAGGATCTCGATGGTCTGGCCCGACATGCTGGTGACGATGTCGCCCGGCTTGGTGGCCTCGCCGCTCGGCATGTTCTGGCAGGTCGGCACCACGGCGATCACGTTCAGCTTCAGGCCCATCTCGGCCACGGCCTGGATGGTGCCCAGCACCGAGGCGGCGCCGCACATGTCGTACTTCATCTCGTCCATGCCCTCGCCCGGCTTCAGCGAGATGCCGCCGGTGTCGAAGGTGATGCCCTTGCCGACCAGCACCACGGGCGCCTGGCGCGCGCCGGCGCCGTCATAGCGCAGCACGATGAACTGCGGCGGCTCGGCGGTGCCCTTGGTCACGGCGAGGAAGCTGCCCATGCCGAGCGCCTCGATCTGCTTGCGGCCCAGGATGTCGGCCTTGAGCTTGTGGCGCTTGGCGATGCCGCGGGCGGTGCTGGCGAGGTAGGTCGGCGTGCAGATATTGGACGGCAGGTTGCCGAGGTCCTTGGCCAGCTGCATGCCGTTGGCGATGGCCGTGCCGCGTACCACGGCCTGCGCGGCGGCCTTGGCGTCGGCGGTGTCGACGGCGATCACCACCTTGCGCAGCGGCCAGCCGTTGCCGGCGGCGCTGCCTTCCTTGCCCTTGGCCCGCGCCGGGGCGCGCTTCAGTTCCGGGAAGCGCTCGTGCAGGCGGTAGCCGGCCTCGCGCACCAGCGTGATCGTGGTGATGACCGCCCAGCCGATGTCGCGGCCCTGCGGCGCCTGTTGTGCGAGGCACCAGAGCGCCGATACGGCGCGCGTGGACGACAGCGCGCGGTTGGCGGTGCGGACGGCCTCCACGAAGGCCTTGTCGCCGAACTCGGCTTCCTTGCCCAGCCCGACCAGCAGCACGCGCGCGGCGCCGATGCCTGCCACTTCGTGCAGCATCAGTTGCGTGCCGCGCTTGCCCTCGAAGTCCCCCAGTCGCACAAGGCGCCCCACCAGGCCTTTGGTCGCCCCGTCGAGCGCCTTGGCCACGCCGTCGAGGCTCTGGCCCTCGAACAGACCTACCACGAGGCAGTCAGTCTTGCTGGCCAGGAAACCATTCTGGCCGGCTTTGCTCCAATCAAGGGCTTTTGTGCTAAATTCCATCGCGCTTCCTCAGGGGCTCGTCCACGAACGAAAGCCCCCATTATCCGCGATTTTTAGTCCGCGACCTGCCGTACCGCATGCCCCCGGCCCCACGCGCAACATGCCGGGCAATGCAGGCGCGTCACCTCGCCCGCTCCGGCCGGCAGTCCGGAACCGTCACCGAATGATCTTCCAACAAGCCCTGCGACGCGAACTCGCCTACACCGCCGGCGCGGTGTTCCTGGTGATGCTGACCTTCATGCTCACGTCGCTCGTGATCCGCATTCTCGGCATGGCCGCCAACGGCCGTGCGAGTCCCAATGACGTGCTGATGCTGATCGGCCTGGCCACCGTCGGCTACCTGTCGATCCTGGTGTCGTCCACGCTGTTCATTTCCACCCTGATCGTCCTGACCCGCTGGTACAAGGACTCGGAGATGGTGGTCTGGTTCTCGGCAGGTATCTCGCTGGGCGACCTGGTCAAGCCGGTGCTGCAGTTCGCCACGCCGTTCATCGTGCTCTCGCTGCTGCTGGGCGTGTTCGCCTGGCCCTGGGCCAACCAGCAGAGCGAACTGTTCCGCGACCGCTTCGAGCAGCGCGGCGTCATGTCGATGATCGCCGCCGGCCGCTTCATCGAGCCGGCCAAGGGCAACTACGTGCTCTTCATCGAAGGCGTGGACGCCAGCATGAAGAATGCGCGCAACGTCTTCGTGGCCAACGCCGAGGCCGGCAAGATCGGCGTGGCGCTGGCGCACCAGGGCCATTTCGAGACCATGCCCAACGGCGACCGGCTGGTGGTCATGGAGAACGGCCGCCGCTACGCCGGCACGCCGGGCCAGATCGACTACCGCATCATCGAGTTCGACCGCTACGCCGTGAAGGTGGACAACAAGCCGCCCGAGACCGCCGCCGACCTGCCGCCCAAGAGCCGCGACACCATCGACCTGATCCGCAACCCCACCCGCGAAAATCTCGGCGAGCTGCTGTGGCGCCTGTCGCTGCCCATCCTCGCCTTCAACTTCGTGATGATCGCCGTCCCGCTGGCCTACGTGAATCCGCGCCTGGGCCGGTACACGCCGCTGATCTTCGCCGTGCTGATCTACCTGACGTACAGCAACCTGATCAACCTCGCGCAGGCGTGGGTGCGCTCCGGCTCCCTGCCCTTCTGGCTGGCCTGGTGGCCGATCCACCTGGTGGTATTCATCGGCGCGCTGATCCTGTTCCGGTATCGCGCCAACCGCAGCCTCGGCGGCTGGCGGGCGGTGTTCGGTGTTCGCCCGAGGGCCAGGTCCTCGGCATCCGCGAAGGGGGCAGCATGAGGCTCCTGCGCACCTACGAGAAGTACTTCGCCCAACTCGTCTACGGGGTCTTCTTCTTCATCCTGTTCGCGGTGCTGTCGCTCTTCGTGTTCTTCGACATGCTCAACGAGCTGGAGAGCGTGCAGGGCCGCTATACCTCGCTGGTGGCGTTCTTCCACGTCATGCTGGAAGCGCCCACGCGCATCTACGAGGTGCTCCCCATCGCGGTGCTGATCAGCGCGATCTACGTGTTCTCGCAGCTGGCCAGCCAGTCGGAGTACACCATCTTCCGCGTGGCCGGCCTGAACACGCGGCAGGCGCTGTTCTCGCTCTTCAAGCTGGCCGTCCCGCTGGTCGTCGTCACCTTCATCTTCGGCGAATTCATCGGCCCGCACGCCGAGCAGTATGCGCAGAAGATCAAGCTGGAATCGCTGGGCGCGACGGTGTCGGCGGGCTTCCGTACCGGGGTCTGGGTGAAGGACCGCGACCGCAATCCGGGGCCGGAGGGCGGCGAGCTGACGCGCTTCGTCAACGTGGCCGGGCTGCAGCCGGACCAGACCGTGACGGGCGTGACGGTCTACGAGTTCGACCCCGCCTACCGCCTGCGGGTGATCCGCGTGGCGCAGGAGGGCCGCTACCAGGGCAACCAGCTCTGGCACCTGAAGAACGTCAGCGAGACCCGCTTCACCGACCTGCCGCGCGAGGCCAGCAAGCCGCACGGGCTGGTGCCGGAATTCCGCGCCGAGCAGGTCAAGTTCCCCGACATCACCATGCATTCGGAGCTGACGCCGCAGATCCTCTCGGTGCTGCTGGTCACGCCGGAACGCATGTCGGCGCTGGACCTGTTCCGCTATATCCGCCACCTGCGCGACAACAAGCAGGACACGCAGCGCTACGAGATCGCCTTCTGGAAGAAGGTGGTCTACCCGCTGACGCTCTTCGTGATGGTGGCGCTGGCGCTGCCCTTCGCCTACCTGCACGCGCGGGCCGGGGCGGTGGGCGTCAAGGTGTTTGGCGGCATCATGCTGGGCCTGTCCTTCCACCTCTCCAATACGCTCTTCTCGCACGTCGGCCTGCTGCACACCTGGCCGCCGATCGTCTCGGCGCTGATACCCGGGACGCTGTACCTGCTGATCGCCCTGACCTCGCTGCGCTGGGTCGACAGGCGCTGATGGCGGCAGCGACGACAGCAACGACGACATGACCAGCGGCCGCGGCCTCGTCCTCTTCGCCCACGGCGCGCGCGACGCGCGCTGGCGGGAGCCGTTCGACCGGCTGCAGCAGAAACTCGCCGCGCGCCTGCCGGGCGACGCGGTGCGCCTCGCCTTCCTTGAACTGATGACCCCAGACCTGCCCGGCGCGCTCGCCGACCTGGCGGCGCAGGGCGTGTCCGCGGTCACGGTCGTGCCGGTGTTCTTCGGACAGGGCGGCCATCTGCGGCGCGACCTGCCGTTGTTGCTGGACGACTGCCGGGCACGTTTTCCCGGCCTGGCCATCGATTGCGCCACGGCGGTGGGCGAATCGGACGCAGTCCTGGATGCGATTGCGGCATACTGCGTATCGGTGCTGGATTGAAACGGCAGGGCGTGACGCAAGCATCACACGTGGTGCATTGACCACACAAGCCTGCCGGCAGCAGCGCCCGGGTCGCCTAGCATGGGAATTCAGGACCGCACAGAATTCCACCACAAGGGAATCCAGGAACATGAGCGAAGAGAGTCTGGACCAGCGCGTTGCCCTGACAACGGTTGGCGCCATCGTCAGCGCGCTGCTGATCGCCACCGTCATCTATGCCATCCGTTATGTCACCGTCACGGTCCCCGCGCGGGAGTCGGCGCCCGCAGCCGCCACCGCGCCGGGTGAACGGGCGTTCTCGCTGGGTACCGTCGGCCTGTCGGGCGATGCCAGCCGGATCGTGCTGAGCGGCACCGTGCCGGATGAGGCCACGAAGGAGCGCCTGCTCAAGCCCGCCCGCGTGCTATGGGGCCGCAACAACGTGGTCGACAACATCACCGTCAAGCCCGACGCCGCGCCGCTCTGGTGGCGCGCCCGCCCGGTTGACGTGCTGGCCCGGCTCCGGCAACTCGGCAGCTTCGACCTGCGCACCAACGGCGACTCGCTCCAGCTGAAGGGCGTGGCACCGAGCGAAGCCATCCGGGGCGCCACCGCCAACGGCGCGACGCTCTGGTTCGTCGACCAGGCCAACGCGCACGTCGACCTGAGCGTCGACAACGGCGGCGGCGGCACGGCGGCACCGTCCGACGCCCTGCTCAACGAACGCATTGAATTCGCGACCAGCGAATCCGTGCTGCCCGAGGCCGCCAAGGCCCGGCTGACGGAGATCGCCTCGCTGCTGAAGGACGACGACCGCGTCATCGTCATTACCGGCCATACCGACAACCAGGGCACGGACGACGTGAACCAGCCGCTTTCGCTGGCGCGCGCGGAATCGGTGCGGACCTTCCTGGTGAGCCAGGGCGTGCCGGCGGCACGCCTGCAGGCGATGGGGGCCGGGGCGAGCCAGCCGGTCGCGGACAACGCGACCGAGGAAGGCCGCCAGCGCAATCGCCGGATCGCCTTCGCGGTCGCGCAGTAAGGCTCGCGCAGTAAGAAGCGGGAGAGGGAAGTAAGGAGCGGCTGCCTGCTCAGGCAGCCGTGCGATGGGCGTCGGCGTCCGCCACCGGTTGCGTGGCGCGCTGCCCCAGGGCCTCGCCGATCATCAGCAGGCTCGGCTGCTCCGGATCGATCCACGCCGCCGCCGCGCCGGCCGCCATCTGGCCGAGCGTGAACTCGCGGCTGCGCTGGCGTTCGCTGCTGGCGGCTTCGACGACCCATGCCGGGGTCGAGGCCGGCCGGCCGTGGGCGATCAATTGCGCGGCGATCTTCGCGGCCTGGTCGCGGCCCATGTAGTAGACCAGCGTATCGGCCTTTACGTCCTGCTCGATATCGGGCGAGCCTTCGCCCTCGGCGGCCTTGGCCTGCGTGGCGAACGCCACGCTGCGCGACACGCCCCGCCTGGTCAGCGGACGCGCGATGGCCGACGCGGCCGCCAGCGCCGCGGTGATGCCGGGCACCACCTCGTATGCGATCCCGGCCGCCTCGAGCGCCTGCAGTTCCTCGTCGGCGCGACCGAACAGCATCGGGTCGCCACCCTTGAGGCGCACCACGCGCTCGTACTTGGTCGCCATGTCGACGATCTGCCGGTTGATGAACAGCTGCGCGGTCGAACGCTTGCCGCAGCGCTTGCCCACCTCGACCAGCCTGGCCTGCGGACACCACGCCAGCATCTCCGGAGAAACCAGTGCGTCATGCAGGACCACCTGGGCCTCGCCCAGAATCCGTGCACCGCGCACCGTAATGAGGTCGGCCGCACCGGGGCCTGCCCCGATGAGCCAGACCTTGCCAGGGGTGTTGTGGGGGTTGCGCTGCTCGTTCATGTCTTGTGTGATCCTGTGATTCCTCGCATCGCCTGTCTGCTCCCCTCTCCCGCTAGCGGGAGAGGGGAGCAGTATCAGGAATACGCACGGATCATGCCCGCCGCGACCGTATGGTTCGAGGCCTCGTCGACCAGCACGAAGGCGCCCGTGGCCGGATTGTCGCCGTACGTGTCGCAGACGATGGGCTTCTGCAGCGAGATCTGCACCGAGCCGATGTCGTTCAGGTTGATGTCGTGGCGGCCCGTCTCTTGCGACAGGGTGTGCACGTCGAGCACGCGATCCACCGCCGACACGCGCGCAAACACGGTCGCCGTGGTGTGCTTGAGCACGTATTTGCGGGCCGGGTTGAGCGACACGTCGTCGAACCAGCACAGGTCGGCCTGCAGCTTCTTGGCCGAGGTGGTGGCGGCGTCGGCGGCCACGAACATGTCGCCGCGCGACACGTCCACGTCCACGTCGAGGCGGATGGTGACGGTCTCGCCGGCATCGGCGGACTCGGCGGCGCCGTTCGGCGTCAGCACTTCGGCCACCACGGCATCACGGCCGGCCGGCAGCACGCGCAGCTTCTGGCCGACGCGCACGGTGCCCGCCTCGACGCGGCCGGCATAGCCGCGGAAGTCGTCCGACTGCGAACCGTCCTGGCGGATCACGAGCTGCACCGGGAAGCGCAGCGCCTGGTCGCCCTCGGGCGCGGCATCCTCGACCGGCAGCGATTCCAGCAGCGGCAGCAGCGGCTCGCCCTGGTACCACGGCATGGCTTCGCCGGCGTGGACGATGTTGTCGCCGCGCAGGGCCGAGACCGGCACGTAGGTCACGTCCTTCAGGCCGAGCTGGGCAGCCAGTTCGGTGTAGGCGGCGCGGATCTCGTTGAAGCGCTCCTCGCTGTAGTCGACCAGGTCCATCTTGTTGACGGCGACGATGACGTGCTGGATTTCCAGCAGCTTCAGGATGGCCGAATGGCGCTTGGTCTGGGCCAGCAGTTCGGCCTTGCCGTCCGTCACCGTGACGCGGGTGGCGTCGACCAGCACGATGGCGGCGTCGGCCGTGGAGGCGCCTGTCACCATGTTGCGGGTGTACTGCTCGTGCCCGGGGGTGTCGGCGATGATGAACTTGCGGCGCGCGGTCGAGAAGTAGCGGTAGGCCACGTCGATCGTGATGCCCTGCTCGCGCTCGGCTTCGAGGCCGTCGGTCAGCAGCGAGAAGTCGATCTGCTCGCCGGAGGTACGCTTGTTCTTGGCGTTGGCCAGCGCGGTGAGCTGGTCGGACAGCACGGCCTTGCTGTCGAACAGCAGGCGGCCGATCAGCGTGCTCTTGCCGTCGTCGACGGAGCCGGCGGTGATGAAACGCAGCAGGCCCTGGTGTGTTGCTTGGTGAGTCATGTTCAATTCCTTTGCCGAGACTCCCCTCTCCCTTTGGGAGAGGGGTTGGGGGTGAGGGCCAGCGCGAAAATCAGGCGCTTTCGCCAGTGGCACTGCCTGCCCTCACCCCCGCCCCTCTCCCGGAGGGAGAGGGGAGCAAACCCTTAGAAATACCCTTCCTTCTTCCGACGTTCCATCGAAGCCTCGCTCGTCTGGTCGTCCATCCGCGTGGCACCGCGCTCGGTGATCTCCGTCACCGCCGTCTCGGCGATGATCTCGACCGGCGTCGATGCCTCCGAAGCCACCGGGCAGGTGCAGGAGATGTCGCCGACGGTACGGAAGCGGACCGACAGCACTTCGCTGACGTCGCCGTCCTGCTTCGGCGTGATCGGCGTCACCGGCACCAGCAGGCCGTTCTTGCGCACCACTTCGCGCTGGTGCGCGTAGTAGATCGGCGGCAGGGCCAGGTTCTCGCGGGCGATGTATTGCCACACGTCCAGCTCGGTCCAGTTCGAGATCGGGAACACGCGCATCTGCTCGCCCTGCGCCATGCGGGCGTTATAGATGCTCCACAGTTCCGGGCGCTGGGCCTTCGGGTCCCATTGGCCAAACTCGTCGCGGAACGAGAAGATGCGCTCCTTGGCGCGGGCCTTCTCTTCGTCGCGGCGGGCGCCGCCCATCAGGGCGTCGTACTGGTGCTCGGCGATGGTCTCCAGCAGGGTCACGGCCTGCGCGGCGTTGCGCGAATCCGTTTCCTTGCGCAGGCGGACCGTGCCGCGCTTCATCGAGTCTTCCACATGGCCGACCACCAGGCGCGCGCCCAGTTCAGCCACGCGCTGGTCGCGGAACTGGATGACTTCCGGATAGTTGTGGCCGGTGTCGATATGGACCAGCGGGAACGGCAGTTCGATCTTGCGGTCGCCCAGGCGGAAGGCCTTCAGCGCCAGGTGCAGCATGACGATCGAGTCCTTGCCGCCCGAGAACAGCAGCGCCGGGTTGCGGCACTCGGCCACCACCTCGCGGATGATGTAGATCGACTCGGCTTCGAGGCGGTCGAGGTGGTCGTTCTGTACTTGCAGCAGGTGCGCCACGTTACTGGCGGCGCCTGCGATTTCGGTCATGATGCCCATGTCGGTCGGCCTCGGTTCAATGCTTGATGTTCTGTTCGTGGAGCCCGCACTCTTTCGAGTCCTTGCTCTCCCACCACCAGCGCCCGGCGCGTACGTCCTCGCCGGCGCGCACCGCGCGCGTGCAAGGTTCGCAGCCGATGCTCGGGTAGCCCTTGCCGTGCAGGTCGTTCACCGGCACGTTGTGGCGCTTCAGGTAGGCCCACACTTCCGTCTCGCTCCAGTCGGCGAGCGGGTTGAACTTGGGGATGCCGCGCGCCTCGTCCAGTTCCTCGAACGGCAGGTCGCCGCGCGTCACCGCCTGCTCGCGGCGCTGGCCGGTCAGCCAGGCGTCGGCGTGGCTCAGCGCACGGTTCAGCGGCTCGACCTTGCGGATGCCGCAGCAGCTCTTGCGCAGGTCCACGCTGTCGTAGAACGCATTGGCTCCGTGCTTCTTCAGGTAGTTCTCGACCGCTTCCGGGTCCGGCGTGTACTGCTCGATGGTGTAGCCGTAGTGCGACTGCACCTTGTCGAGCACCGCCAGCGTCTCGGCGTGGAGGCGGCCGGTCTGCAGCGTGAACACGCGGATGCCGGCGCGCACGTTGGCGTTGCCGCGCAGGATCGCGTCGGTCAGAACCATGTCTTCGGCGGCGAGGCTCGAGGCGAAGCGCGCACGGAAGAAACGGCCGGCGATGCCTGCCAGGCGCTCCTGCAGCGCGGCCTCCTTGGCCTCCAGCGCCTCGACGGTGCCGGTGTATTCGGGAGCGACCCACAGCGCCGGGCGCAGCGACGACACTGGCGCCTCGGTCACCGGGATCTGGTTCAGCACTGCGCTCATGCCGGCACCTTGTGACCGGCGGCCTCGAGGCGCGCGCGGCGGAACAGCGGCAGCGGCTCGTCGACCGACGACTGGTAGGCCACGGTGAACTCGCTGAAGCCCTTGATGGCGTCCTCGATGTTCTTGTCGGCACGCACCGCGAAGGCGTCGAAGCCGCAGCGCTTCATGAAGTTGAGCTGGTCGCGCAGCACGTCGCCGATGGCGCGCAGCTGGCCCTTCCAGCCGTGGCGCTGGCGCAGCAGGTAGGCGGACGAGAAGCCGCGGCCGTCCCGGAACACCGGGAAGTCGACGGCCACCAGCGACACGCGGTCGTAGTACGCGACGGCATCGGCCGGCTCGTCTTCCGGGGCGAGCCACACGCCGGTGCGGGCCACGTCACGGCCGGCCAGCAGTTGCTCGTTCGCCTTCCACACCGACAGCGGGAACAGCACGGCGTCCTGGCTCTGCACGGCGGCCGCGATCTGCTCGTCGCCCAGCTTCTCGCCTTCGGCGGCGCGCAGCACGGTCCAGTTGTCTTCGACGATGACGGGCTTGCCGGCTTGCAGTTGAATGATCTTTGCCATGTTCTCTACTCCAGTCATCAGGCGGTGGCCGCTTCGCGCGGCTGCTTGTCGGCGTACACGCGGGCCTTGAACGGCGCGATGCCGAGGCGGTTCACGGTCTCGATGAAGCGCTCGCCCTCGATGCGGTTCTCGACGAACACGTCGATGATGCGGCTGACGACGTCGGGCATTTCCTCGGCCGAGAACGACGGCCCGATGACCTTGCCCAGCGCGGTGTTGTTGCCCTGCGCGCCGCCGAGCGTGACCTGGTACCACTCCGAGCCGTCCTTGTCGACGCCGAGCACGCCGATGTTGCCGACGTGGTGGTGGCCGCAGGCGTTGATGCAGCCCGAGATGTTCAGCGACAGGTCGCCCAGGTCGTGCACGAAGTCCAGGTTGTCGAAACGCTCCTGGATCGCCAGCGCGATGGGGATCGACTTGGCGTTGGCCAGCGAGCAGAAATCGCCGCCGGGGCAGGCGATGATGTCGGTCAGCAGGCCGATGTTGGCGGTGGCCAGGCCCTGGGCCTTTGCCGCTTGCCACAGGTCGTACAGGTCCTTCTTGCGCACGTCCGGCAGGATCAGGTTCTGCTCGTGCGCCACGCGCAGTTCGCCGAAGCCGAACTGGTCGGCCAGGTCGGCCACCGCTTCCATCTGCTTGTCGGTGGCGTCGCCCGGGGGCGAGACCGGACCCGGCTTGGTCGACAGCGTCACGGCGGCGTAGCCGGCCACCTTGTGGCCGTGCACGTTGCGGCTCACCCACTTCGCAAAGGCCTTGTCGTCCAGCAGATGCTTCTCGAACGAGGCGTCCGTATCCGGCAGCTTGTCATAGGCCGGGGGGGCGAAGTACTGCGCCACGCGGTCGAATTCGTCCTGCGTGATGGTGCCCGGGCCGTCCTTGCTGAACTGCCACTCTTCCTCGACTTCCTCCGCGAACTTCTCGGCGCCGATGGCCTTGACGAGGATCTTGATGCGGGCCTTGTACTTGTTGTCGCGGCGGCCGTAGCGGTTGTACACGCGGATGGCCGACTCGACGTAGGTCAGCATGTGCTGCCACGGCAGGTCGTCCTTGATGATCGTGCCGAGGATCGGGGTGCGGCCCAGGCCGCCACCGGCCAGGATGCGCACGCGCGTCTCGCCGGCTTCGTTCTCGTAGACGTAGATGCCGATGTCGTGCATCTGCACCACGGCACGGTCGTCCTTCGAGGCCGAGATGGCGATCTTGAACTTGCGCGGCAGGAAGGCGAATTCCGGCTGGAAGGTGCTCCACTGGCGCAGGATCTCGGCCAGCACGCGCGGGTCGACGGTCTCGTCCGGCGCCACGCCGGCGAAGTGGTCGGTGGTGATGTTGCGCACGCAGTTGCCCGAGGTCTGGATGGCGTGCATCTCGACGCTGGCGAGTTCGTCCAGCACGTCGGGCACGCGCTCCAGGTCCATCCAGTTGAACTGGATGTTCTGGCGGGTCGAGAAGTGGCCGTAGCCACGGTCGTAGTCGCGCGCGACGTGGGCCAGCTTGCGCAGTTGCTTCGAGGCCAGCAGGCCGTAGGGAATTGCCACACGCAGCATGTAGGCATGGCGCTGCATGTACAGGCCGTTCTGCAACCGCAGCGGCAGGAATTCCTCTTCGGTCAGCTCGCCGGAAACGCGGCGGGCAACCTGGTCGCGGAACTGGGCAACGCGTTCGGCGATGATGCGCTGGTCGTATTGATCGTACTGATACATGGTGTGGGTCCGTTCAGTATTCGTGGGATTCTTCAGGAAACCATCTTGATGGCGACCAGCGTCAGCGTGGTCGCCAGCGCGGCGCGCACCAGCCGCTCGGGCAGCGCCCGCGACAGTTGCGCACCCAGCCAGATGCCGGGGATCGAGCCCACCAGCAGCGCCAGCAGCAGGTTCCAGTCGACGGTGCCGAGCCACACGTGGCCCAGCCCGGCCACCGCCGTGAGGGGCACGGCGTAGGCGATATCGGTGCCGGCCACTTCGGCCGGCTTCAATCGGGGGTACAGCAGCAGGATCAGCGTCGCGCCAACCGCGCCGGCGCCGATCGACGACACCGTCACCAGCACGCCGATCACGGCGCCGACGATGACCGTGGCCACGGCCTGGCGGCGGCCTTCGAGCTGGAAGCGGGGATTGCGCGACAGCCAGTCCAGCAGCTGCTTGCGGAACAGGAGCGACAATACGGTCAGCAGCACCGAGATGCCGATGGTCAGGCGGATACCGTAGAGCCAGTGCGCGTCGAGTTCGCCCGCGCTCTTCAGTACCAGGATGGCGACGACCGCGGCGGGCAGGCTGCCGACCGCGAGGCGGCGCACGATATGCCATTGCACATGGCCGTGAGCGCGGTGGGCCAAGGTGCCGAAACCCTTGGTCAGCGACGCGAAGGCGAGGTCAGTCCCCACCGCCGTTGCCGGCGAGAAGCCGAACAGCAGTGTCAGCAGCGGCGTCATGAGCGAGCCGCCACCTACCCCGGTCAATCCGACCAGCAGGCCTACCAGCAAACCGGAAACGGTATAGGCGAGGGACATTGGGACGCTTGTTGCGGCCACCCCCTGGATACACGGAGGGCAAGCCTTTGTTTAACAAAGTTCGAGAATCGTAATAAACTGGCCTCATACCTCAAACTAATAAGAAGTTCTTTGTTTATATGAGTCTGGTTATATGAACCTGCACCAGTTCCGCTTCGTGCGTGAGGCCGTCCGCCAGAACTACAATCTGACCGAGGCAGCCAAAGCGCTCTACACATCACAACCTGGCGTTTCTAAGGCGATTATCGAGCTGGAAGAGGAGCTGGGTGTCGATATCTTCACCCGGCATGGCAAGCGGATCCGGTCGCTGACCGAGCCCGGGCGCCGCATCCTGGCCTCGGTGGAGAAGATCCTGCAGGAAGTGGAAAGCCTGAAGCGGGTCGGCATGGACTATGCGGCACAGGACCAGGGCAACTTCACCATCGCCACCACGCACACGCAGGCGCGCTACGCCCTGCCACGAGTAATCAGCGAGTTCACCAAGCGTTACCCGAAGGTGCGGCTCTCGATCCAGCAGGGCAATCCGCAGCAGATCGCCGACATGCTGCTGCACGACCAGGCGGACATCGGCATCGCCACCGAGGGGATTTCCCACGACAAGAACCTCGTTTCGCTGCCCGGGCATCAATGGCAGCATGTGGTGATTACACCACCCGACCATCCGCTGCTGGAAAAGAAGCACCTCGCGCTGGAAGACCTGGTGCCCTACCCCATCATCACGTACGACCCGAACTTCGCCGGCCGCCCCAAGATCGACAAGGCGTTCGAACTGCGCCACATCAAGCCCGACATCGTGCTGGAAGCCATCGACGCCGACGTCATCAAGACCTACGTGGAGATCGGCCTCGGCATAGGCATCGTCGCCGGCATGGCCTACGATGCCGAGCGCGACAAGGGCCTGCGCGGCATTCCGGTCGGCCACCTGTTCGGCACCAATGTGACCCACCTGGCCGTCAAGCAGGGCGCCTACCTGCGCAGCTTCGTCTACACCTTCATCGAACTGTTCTCGCCCACGCTGAACCGCAAGCTGATCGAGCAGGCGCTGGCGGGCGACCACGAAGCGTATGAACTCTGAGCCTGCCTCCCCGGCCGGCTCCCCCTCCTCTCTATATAAGAAAGACATCACGGCATGACCGAATTGATCCACTGGACCGAAGACGGCCAGGAACGCAGCGCCCTGTGGCGCTCGGAATCCGGCAACCCGCCGCCGCGCCGCGTCGTGATCGCCGACGACACCACCCCGGCCGACACCGCCTGGCGCCTCGCCTGCGAGGGCACCGCCCTGCTCTGGCGCGGTGACTTCCAGAACGCCCGCCAGCTGCTGCAGGCCATGGCCCGCCGGGCGGAGAAGCCGAAGAAGGCCAGCCGCCACGCGAAGCACGCCGCACCCCCCTCCCCCGCCGAGGCCTTCAACCTGCATCGCCTCGCCCAGTCCCAGCGTGCCCGCACCCTCGGCATGCTGCTGCTGCCGTTCGAGCCGGGGCATGTGGTGCCGCTGCGCCGGGCGCCGGACGTCCACCTGGCCTGCGAACAGGTCTATGGCGCGTCGACCGAGCCCTACGTCGCCTCGATGCGGGAACTGCTCGGCCTGATCGGCGCCTACGAGTGGCGCAGGAAGGGCGTGGCGATCCCGGCACTCGGCGGCGTGCACATCCATCCGTGGTACGGCGTGTTCTCGCCGGTGCGGGGAGAGTACGTCGACCTGGTCGCCGACGAACCGCTGCCGTCCGACAAGCTGGCCTTCGACATCGGCGCCGGCACCGGCGTGCTGTCGGCCGTGCTGGCGAGCCGGGGCGTGAAGCGCATCGTCGCCACCGAACAGGACCCGCGCGCGCTGGCCTGCGCCCGCGAGAACCTGCACCGGCTCGGGTACGACAAGCAGGTACAGGTGATGGAAGCCGACCTCTTCCCCGAGGGCCGCGCGCCGCTGGTCGTCTGCAACCCGCCCTGGGTGCCGGCGCGGCCGTCGTCGCCCATCGAGCACGCGGTCTACGATCCCGACAGCCGGATGCTGCGTGGATTCCTCGACGGCCTCGCTGCCCATCTGGAACCCGACGGCGAGGGCTGGCTGCTGCTGTCCGACTTCGCGGAGCATCTCGGCCTGCGCACGCGCGAGTCGCTGATGGGCTGGATCGACGGCGCCGGGCTGAAGGTGCTCGGCAAGCGCAACATCCGCCCCCGTCACCCGAAATCGGCCGACACCACCGATCCGCTGCACGCGGCGCGGATGGCGGAAGTCACCACGCTGTGGCGCCTCGGCGCCAAATAACAGGGGCAGCCCCGGATTCCTCGTCGTGCGCCATCGGGATATCCTTTGGCGCACAAATCCGACCGGACCGGTGCGCGACCACGCAGGCGCGCCGGTGCCGGTAACCCGAGAATCCGAGGAGACCTCATGCAAACCCGCCTTCTGCGCCGCGCCCTCGCCATGGCCGCCCTGCTCTGCGCGAGCACCGCGGCACTGGCCGACATCCGCGTCGGCGTCGACGTTTCGACCACCGGCCCGGCCGCGTCCATCGGCATCCCGTCGAAGAACACCGTGCTGATGTGGCCCGACACGCTGGGCGGCCAGAAGGCCCACTACATCATCCTCGACGACGCCACCGACCCGTCGAGCGCCGTGCGCAACGTGCGCAAGCTGATCTCCGAGGAAAAGGTCGACGTGATCGTCGGCCCGAACATCACCGCCACCACCCTCGCCTCGCTCGACGCCATCGCCGAGGGCGAGACGCCGATGGTCGCGCTGGCCGCCTCGGCCAATATCGTCGAGCCGCAGACCGATCCCAAACGCCGCTGGGTCTTCAAGATGCCGCAGAACGACTCGCACATGGCGACCGTGCTGACCGAGTACATGAGCAACCACGGCGTGAAGACGGTCGGCTTCATCGGCTTCAACGATGCCTACGGCGAAAGCTGGTGGCGCGAGTTCTCGCGGCTGGCCGACGTGCGCAAGATCAGGGTGGTTGCCAACGAGCGCTTCTCCCGCACCGATACCTCCGTGACCGGCCAGGTCCTCAAGCTGATGGCCGCCAGCCCCGACGCCATCCTGATCGCCGGCGCCGGCACGCCCGCCGTGCTGCCGCAGAAGACCCTGGGCGAGCGTGGCTACAAGGGCCGCGTGTACCAGACGCACGGCATCGCCTCGTGGGAATTCCTGCGCATGGGCGGCAAGGACGTGGAAGGCACGCTGTTCCCGACCGGCCCCGTGGTCGTGGCCCGGCAACTGCCCGACGGCCATCCGGTCAGGAAGGTCGCGCTCGACTTCGTGAAGCGCTACGAGGCCAAATACGGCCCCGACACCGTCACCCAGTTCGCCGGCGACGCCTGGGGCGCGTGGCAACTGCTCGACAACGCCACCGCCCGCGCCCTGAAGACCGGCGCCCAGCCCGGCACGCCCGCCTTCCGCGCGGCGCTGCGCAATGCGCTGGAAAGCACCACCAACCTGACCGTTCCCAACGGCGTCCTCAACCTCAACGCGCGCGACCACCAGGGCTTCGACCAGCGCTCGCGCGTGATGGGCGTAATCCGCGACGGCAAGTTCGCGTACGCGCCCGACCAGTAGCAATCAGCACCAGAAGAAAGAAGGAAGACCGACATGACAGCCTCCCCCACCACCATCGCCTTCATCGGACTCGGCGCCATGGGCACGCCGATGGTGCGCCACCTGCTCGCCGCCGGCCACACGGTGCGCGCGTATGTGCGCCGCCCCGACGCCGCCGACAAGGCCCGCGCCCTCGGCGCCGAACCCTTCTTCACCCCGGCCGAAACGGCGCGCGGGGCGTCGGTGGTGTTCACCAACGTGACCTCGTCGGAAGACGTGCGGCAGGTGACCCTGGGCGACGGCGGCGTGATCGAGGGCGCCGCGCCCGGCACCATCGTCGTCGACCACAGCACCATCTCGCCCATCGTCACGCGCGAGATCGCCGCTAAGCTGGCCGACAAGGGCATCGACATGCTCGACTGCCCCGTGTCGGGCGGCACCATGGGCGCCGAGGCCGGCTCGCTGACCATCATGGCCGGCGGCAAGGCGGAACTGCTCGAACGCGTGCGCCCGCTGCTGGCCGCCTATGGAAAGACCATCACCCACATCGGCGACCACGGCGCGGGCCAGGTCGCCAAGCTGTGCAACCAGATCGCGCAGGTCGTCAATATCGAGGGCATCGCGGAAGCCATGCGCTTCGCGGGCGCGCAGGGCGTGGACACGGGCCGCGTGCTGGCCGCCATGTCGACCGGCATGGCCGGCAGCCGCATGCTCGAGATGATGGGCCCGAAGATGGTGGCGCACGATTTTGCCGCCGGCATCGAGGCCCGCCTGCATGACAAGGACTTCGGCCTCGCGCGCGACATCGCCGAGGAAATCGGCCTCGCCCTGCCCGCCATGCGCGCCACGTCGGCGCAGTTGCAGAAGCTGATGGACAGCGGCTGGGGCAAGGACGATACGTCGTCGCTGCTGCGCGTGCTGGAGAGCTAGGCTGCCGCGCCACTGGCCGGCCCAGGTTCCGGCCCGCATTCCGGCGCGCTTTCCGCCTCCAGCGCGTGCACGCTTTCGTCCACGCTCAGTTCGTGCAGCGAGTCGGCCGACAGCGCCGGCCCGCTCGCCCGGATCAGCACCCGCAGCACGCGCGGCTTGAGCCGCACCAGCAGCAGCCGCTGGCCACGCGCCTTGCACTCCGCCGCGAAGATCGTCATCGCCTCGATGGTCGAGGCGTCCACGTCGGGCGACTCCTCCAGGCTCAGCATGACGATGCGGGGCGAGGCCGGATGCCCCTGCACCAGCCCCCGCACCTTGGACAGCACGCGCTCCGCGTTGGCGAAGAACAGCGGCACCTCCGGCCGCAGGATCAGCATGCCGGGCACCTGTAGCGCGTCTGGATGGATCGAGACGTCGACGAAATCATGGCCTTCGTGCAGGCGGCCCAGCACCGACACGCTCGGCTCCGCCAGCCCGCGCAGCACCAGGACCAGGCTCACGGCGATGGCCGCCAGCAGCCCGTGCAGCACGCCCAGCACCAGCACCGCCACCAAGGCCGCCACGGTCACCAGACGGTCGCGCCGCCACACCCAATAGGGCCGGAACACCGCCGGATGCAGCGAATGGCTGACCGCGAAGATGACGATGGCCGCCAGCACCGGCTCGGGCGTCAGCGACAACTGCGGCAGCAGGAACGCGACGATGGCGCCGATCACCACCGCCGCGCACAGTCCCGCCATGCGCGAGCGCGCGCCCGCCGCTTCATTGGCCGATGTGGCCGAATAGCCCGCTCCCACCGGCATGCCGTGCAGCAGCCCCGACACGAGATTCGCGCAGCCGATCGCCACGAGGTCGCGATTGGCCGACACCGGATCTCCATGCTTGAGCGCGAAGTTGCGGATCGACCCGTAGGACTCCGCGTACAGGATCAGCATGAGCGCGATGCCGAGTTCGACGGTCTGCGTCCATCCGGCGCGGTCCTGGTGCGGCAGGCCGAAGGCGATGTGCTCGAGGTCGATATTGCCGACCACGGCAATGTCGTAGCGGTGCCAGTCGATCCAGTGCCCCGCCGCGATGCCGAGCACGATGACGATCAGCGTCGCCGGCAGGCGAGTGCGGTTGCCGATCCCGAACAGGATCACCAGCGCCGCCACGCCCACCGCAACGCTGAGCATATTGCTGTGCGGCAGCAGCCGGAGCAGGTCGAGCGCGAGGCGCGGCGTGTCGGTGTGCGTGGGATGCACGTCGAGAATCTTCGGCAACTGCTTGATGACGATGGTCAGCGCCAGCCCGAAGGTAAAGCCGCGCAACACCGGCCGGGAGATAAAGTCGGACATCCCGCCGAGCCGCGCCAGTCCCGCCCCGATGAACAGCACGCCCGTGGTCGCCACCAGCGCCGCCGCCAGCCCGAGCTGCACGGCCATGCCGCCCTGGCCCTCCGCCAGCACCGTAGCCGCCAGCACCGCCGCCGACGACGAGGTGCCCGACACGATCGCAAACCGGCTGGTGCCGAGCAGCGCGTACACCACCAGCCCGCAGAGCAGCGCGATCAGGCCCGCCTGCGGCGGCAGGTTGGCGAGCCCAGCATAGGCCACCGCTTCGGGCAGCAGCAGCCCGGCGATCGACAACCCGGCGACCATATCGCCCGTCAGTTGCTCCCGGCGCGTCGGGGCCCCCTCGCCAAGCATGGCGAAATGGGCCGGGTGTTGCAGGCTGGTCCGGGACGGCAGGGGTTCAGGTGACATGAGGCGGGAAAGAGATAGAGGTAGAGATAGCGGTAGGATGCAATGATGCGGCGCCGCGCAACCCGCGGCAGCCAGAACCCCCACCAGGCCGATCCTCGCCCCGCATTGCCCCATGGTAGTCAAGCGCACCCAGCGTGTCAGCCACCCTGACCAGGCCGGCCCGCCCGACACCCCCGCCACCGCCACCCGCTGCCCCCTCTGCGGCCGCGAAATGGTCCCCGGCCCGAGCACCGACCTCCACCACCCCGTCCCCCGCAGCCACGGCGGCCGCGATGTGGTGATCATGCACCGCGTCTGCCACCAGAAGATCCACTCGGTCTTCACCGAAGCCGAACTCGCCAAGGTCTACCACGACTGGGGCACCCTGCGCCGCCACCCGGCCATCGCCACCTTCATCCGCTGGGTCGCCCGCAAGCCGCCGGAGTTCTATGACCGCAGCCGGCATACCCGGGAGCGGCGTCAGCGTTGACGGGGCCGGGACGGCAAGTTGTGGGCCTGAAGATTTTGGGGCATAATCGCGCGTTCATCCCGGCTGCCGTTCTGGCGGCCGAACCTGCCCGGGTGGTGAAACAGGTAGACGCAGGGGACTCAAAATCCCCCGCCGCAAGGCGTGTCGGTTCGAGTCCGACCCCGGGCACCAGCTATAAATCCAACGCAGCCCGCCAAAGTCCGACCAGCCACTACCCTGCGAGGTACAGGTCGCGATCCCGGCACGCGCATCTCCCCTCTGCATGACGCACCGCCGCAAACGCGCAAGAACCATAGGTCGCCCACCGGGACGTTGCTAGACTGGCGATCCAGCCTTTCCAATCGGTCCAATCGGCTCGATACCAGTCCACTCCCATCCCGAGACCTCCATGAACGCTGATACCGATAGCCCCTCGCGCCCGCCCATCCGCGCCCTGACGCCCATCGAAGGCCGCGTGATGGCCGTGCTGTTCGAGAAGCAGCACACCGTCCCCGACACCTACCCCCTGTCACTCAACGCCCTGACCTCCGGCTGCAACCAGAAGACCGCGCGCGCCCCGGTGATGAATGTCTCCGAGGACGAGGTCCTGACGGCCATCGATGGCCTGAAACGCCTGAGCCTCGTGTTCGAAGGCAGCAGCAGCCGCGTGCCGCGGTTCGAGCAGAACATCAAGCGCGTCCTGAACATCCCTGGCCAGTCGGCCGCCCTGCTGGTGACGCTGCTGCTGCGTGGTCCGCAGACCGCCGCCGAACTGCGGCTGAACAGCGCGCGGCTGCATGCGTTTGCCGATATCTCGTCGGTCGAGGGGTTTCTGGAAGAACTCGGCGCAAGCGATCCGCCACGCGTGGTGAAGTTGCCCCGCACGCCCGGCGAGCGCGAAAGCCGGTGGATGCATCTGCTGTGTGGCGAAGTCAGCCTGGACGACATGCCGGTCCGTGCCGCCGCCACCGAGGACGCAATCGCCCCCTCCGAGTTCGAGGCGCTGCGAGCGGAGCAACGGGAACTGGCGGCGAAGGTGACCCGGTTGCAGGCGATGGTCGAGCGCATGGCGGCGGACCTGGGGATATCGCTCGACACGGACTCCCTCTGAATCCGGGAGACCTCAGCCATGAACACCACCGATGACGAACGCGCCATCCGCGAACTGGTCCAGACGTGGTTCGAAGCCAGCCGGCGCGGCGACCTGGACACCGTGCTGGCCCTGATGACCGACGACGTCGTCTTCATGGTTCCCGGCCAGGAGCCCTTCGGCAAGGACGTGTTCGCGCAGGCCAGCGCGGGCATGAAGGACGCGCAGGTCGAGGGCAGCTTCGATATCCGGGAACTGGAGGTGCTGGGCGACTGGGCCTACCTGCGCAACCGCATCACGCTCTCGGTCACGATGCCGGGAGCGCCGGCCATGCATCGCACGGGCTACACGCTGACCTTGCTGCGCAAGGAGGCGGACGGGAAGTGGCGGTTGTTCAGGGACGCGAACCTGCTTGCGGCAGTGGCGCCGACGAGCGGCGACGCGACAGCATAGGGGCAGCCTGTCCGGGCCTATCCCGCCCGCACCGGATGCACCCGCACACCCAGCGCGTGCATGCCGATCCGTCAGCTTTCGTCATCGCCGCAACAACCCCACCAACTCATCCACATCCGGCAACCCCGCCCCGCTCCCAAACTCCTCGCCGCCATCCAGCACCCCCTCCGCCAGCGCCCGCTTCCCTTCGTGCAACGCCACGATCCGCTCCTCGATCGTCCCGGCGCTGATCAGCCGGTACACCGTCACCGGCCGGTCCTGTCCGATCCGGTGCGCGCGCCCCATCGCCTGGTCCTCGGCGGCCGGGTTCCACCATGGGTCGGCGATGATCACGTAGTCGGCGGCGGTCAGGTTGAGGCCGAAGCCGCCAGCCTTCAGGCTGATGAGGAAGATGTCGCCCTCGCCCGACTGGAAGGCGGCCACGCGGCGCGTGCGTTCGGCGGCGGGCGTGGCGCCGTCGAGGTACTGGCAGGCCAGGCCCGCGCGGTCGAGGGCGCTGCGCAGGAGTTGGAGGAAGTCGACGAACTGGCTGAAGACGAGCGTCTTGTGGCCGTTCGCGGCCAGTTCGCCGGCCAGTTCGGTGAAGGTGCGGAGCTTGGCGCCGGGGTCGGCGATTTCCGGCGTGACCAGGCGCGGGTCGCAGGCGGCGCGGCGCAGGCGCATCAGCTGGGCGAGGACGTGGATGCGCAGGCTGGCGTCGTCGCGGGGCGCGCGGGCGCGGCGCAGGCGGCGGACGGCGGCGTCGGTGTCGAATTCGGCCTGGCGGCGGATGGCTTCATAGTGGGCGGCCTCGATGGGCTCGGGCTCCACGCGCAGCACGACTTCCGTGCGCGGCGGCAGTTCGTCCAGCACCTGCGCCTTGGTCCGGCGCAGCACGAAGGGCGCGATCATGCGGCGCAGGCGGCGGGCGGATTCGCGTGAGCCGTTGCGCTCGATGGGATTGGCGAAATGCTCGTTGAAGCGGGCGAGCGAGCCGAGCAGGCCGGGATTGCAGAACCGCATCACGGTCCACAGTTCGGCAAGGCGGTTCTCCACCGGCGTGCCGGACAGCGCCATGCGGAAGTCCGCCGGCACCGCGAACATGGCCCGCGCGCGCTGCGAGGTGGCGTTCTTGAACGACTGCGCCTCGTCGGCCACCACCGTGTGCCATTGGCGCGCCGCGAAGGCCTTGCGGGCCTGTTGCAGCAGGTTGTACGAGACGATGACGAGGTCGTGCGCGCCGGCCTGCGCGAGCAGGGTCTCGCGATCGCCTTCCGCGTAGACGTGCACGTTCAGCGCGGGCGCGAAGCGGCGGGCCTCGGCGGCCCAGTTGCCACAAACGGACGTCGGGGCGACGACGAGCCCGGCGCCGTCGCCAGCCCGCGCCAGCAGCAAGGCCAGCGCCTGCAGGGTCTTGCCGAGGCCCATGTCGTCGGCCAGGCAGGCGCCGAAGCCGGACGCGGCGAGCGTCATCGCCCAGCGGTAGCCGTCCTCCTGATAGGGACGCAGCACGGCGGCGAGCGTGGCCGGCACGTCGAAGCGGGCGGTGCGTGCCTGCCTCAGCCGCGCGATGCGCTGGCGGAAATGCGCGTCGGGATCGATGCCCGAGCCGGCGAGCACGTCGTCCAGCCAGGGCGTGGCGACCAGGGGCACGCGGATGCCGTCCGGCACGCGGTCGGCCACGCCGGCGAGGTCGCGCAGGCGGGCGCGCAGCGTCTGCGTCAGGGCGACGTAGACACCCTGTCCCATCGGCACGAAGCGGCCGGCGTGGCCGGTGGTCCAGTCGAGCAGCTTGCCGAGCTCCAGCACGAGCCCCTCGGCCACGCTCAACTGCCCCACCAGCTTGAACCACTCGCTGCCGGTCTCGACCAGCACCGCCAGTTGCGGCAGGTCGGCCGTCACCACGCGCAGCTCGCGCCCGCGCGGCCATTCGAGGGCGGCGACGGCGGGGATGTCGGGCAGGACTTCGACTACGGTCAGGGCGTCCTCGGGATCGTCCAGCGTCCAGGCATGCTCCCCGCCGGGCGGCGACTGCTCGACCAGCAGCGGCAGCGCGGCGAACACCCCGGCCACGCTGGCCATTTCGGCGTCGAGGTCGCGCTGCGTGACGAGCGTCTCGCCGCGCACGGTCGCCATCAGGCGCTCGCGGCCATGGCCAGGGGCGAGCCGGGGCCCGAGCGGGCCGAGGGGCGTGACGACCAGCCGCAGCGTCACACCCTTGCCGTAGGGGGCGACTTCGGCGCGCAGGCGGGCGTCGGGCTCGACTTCGCGCGCGGCGCCGGTGTGGTCGGCATGGACCTGGAAGTGGCCGGCGAGCTTGCGCAGCGTGGCGTCGAGCTGGGGCTGGGCGTGGGCGGGCACGGCGAGGCCGTCCGCCAGCAGGCGGGCGGCGGCCAGTTGCGCCGGGGTGAAGCGGATCACGCGCAGGCGCAGCGGGCCGTCGCGCAGCACGGTGATCTGGCGCAGGGCCTCGGCGTCCTGGCGGGCGGCGGCGGGCAGGAAGGCGTCCATGTCGGGCGCCTCGCGCACGGGCGGGGAGATGCGCAGCAGGTAGCGCTCGCCGGCCCGCACGGCGTCGAGCACCGGCGCGCTCTCGACCACTTCCAGCGTCTGCCCGGGCGCGCTGGCGAGCACCACGGCGGGGTGGCCGACCAGCGCCATCGTGGCGGCGGCACGGTCGAGCACGTAGCGGCGGTTGTGCGACTGGTCGCGCCGGATGGCGCGGGCCACGCGGGCGTCCCACGACTCCAGCCGGTCATCCTCGGCGACCCTGGCGAGCGGCACCGGGCGCGGCTTGCCCCAGCCGCGCGGGCCGCGCACCTGCTCCAGCGGCTCGATGGTGGCGGGGGCGCCGTCGTCGTCGATAGTCAGCGCCCACAGCAGGCGGCGCGCGGCCTCGCCATCGGCAGCCGGTTCTCCCCCGGCCACGGCCTGCAGCGCAGCCAGGGCCTGCTCCCAATCGGGGGAGCCGGACAAGGGATCATCGAACGAGGGCGGAACGTCGCGTGGCACAGGCAAGGGCGATTGGCGAAAACTGCACTTCAGATCAGAGAATGGCGATTCTAGACCGTCCCGGGCCGCGACTCCGGCGCCGCCCGCGTTGTTCGCGAACCCTGCGGCGGCTTACAATGCTGTTTTTGCAACAAATACGTGCAGGAGACAACCATGTCGATGGCGGACCGCGACGGCAAGATCTGGATGGATGGCAAGCTGATCGAATGGCGTGACGCGAAGATCCACGTGCTGACCCACACGCTGCACTACGGCATGGGCGTATTCGAAGGCGTGCGCGCCTACAAGACGCCCGCCGGCACCGCCATCTTCCGCCTGCGCGAGCACACCAAGCGGCTGTTCAACTCGGCCAAGATCTTCCAGATGGCCATCCCGTTCGACGAAGCCACGCTGGAAGCCGCGCAGCGCGAAGTCGTGCGTGCCAACCAGCTGGAGTCGTGCTACATCCGCCCGATCGTCTGGATCGGCTCGGAGAAGCTGGGCGTCTCCGCCAAGGGCAATACCATCCACGTGGCCATCGCCGCGTGGCCGTGGGGCGCCTACCTGGGCGAGGAAGGCATCGAGCGCGGCATTCGCGTGAAGACCTCGTCGTTCACGCGCCACCACGTCAACGTGTCGCTGGTGCGCGCCAAGGCGAGCGGCTACTACATCAACTCGATCCTGGCCAACCAGGAGGCCACCAGCCTCGGCTACGACGAAGCCCTGCTGCTCGACACCGACGGCTACGTCAGCGAAGGCTCGGGCGAGAACGTCTTCATCGTGCGCAACGGCGTGATCTACACGCCGGACCTGGCCTCGTGCCTCGACGGCATCACCCGCGACGCCACCCTGACCATTGCCCGCGACCTTGGCATCGAGGTGCGCGAGAAGCGCATCACCCGCGACGAGATGTACTGTGCCGACGAGGCCTTCTTCACCGGCACCGCCGCCGAAGTCACGCCGATCCGCGAACTGGACGACCGTGTCATCGGCGAAGGCAAGCGCGGCCCGGTGACCAAGCGCATCCAGGACGCCTTCTTCGCCGCCGTCAGCGGCACCGACGAAACCTACAAGCACTGGCTGACGCTCGTCTGAGTCCCGGACGAACACGAGCGGCCAGCGCAGATCCAAAAAGCAACACTCAGCAACACTCCCTGCAACACCATGACCCAAACGGCCAACGTCATCGAAATCGGCGCGGAAGACCTCCCGCTGCACTGCCCGACCGCAAACACTCCGGCGTGGAACTACCATCCGCGCGTCTTCCTCGACGTGGCTGACACGGGCGAAGTCCGCTGCCCGTACTGCGGCACGGTCTACAAGCTCAAGCCCGGCACCGTGCTGAAGGGCCACCACTGAGCGGCCCCGGCTTTTCACGCATGACCGCCACGCCCCGGCTCGCCATCGCGCGCGCCGGGGCGTCCGGGTTTGTGCGGCAAGCGTCCCCATCATGAACAAAGTCCTCGTCATCGCCCCGAACTGGATTGGCGACGCCCTGATGGCGCAGCCGCTGTTCACGCTGCTCAAGGCGCGGCATCCGCGCCTTGCCATCGATGCGCTCGCGCCCAAGTGGGTCGCGCCGGTGCTCGCGCGCATGCCCGAGATCGGCCGCGTGTTCCCGAGCGACCTGGCGCACGGCAAGCTGCAGCTCTCGTCGCGCGTCATGTTCGCGCAGCAGCTCAAGAACGAAGGCTACGACGTGGCCTACGTGCTGCCGAACTCGCTCAAGTCGGCCCTGATCCCGTGGCTGGCCGGCATTCCGGTGCGCATCGGCTACAAGGGCGAATCGCGCTTCGGGCTGCTGAACGTGCGCCACGCCAACCCGCCGCGCGACAAGCGCCCGCCCATGGTGGAGCACTATGCGCGGCTGGCGCTCAAGCCCGGCGCCCGCCTGCCCGAGACGATCACCGACCCGCACCTGCGCGTCGACCCCGCCCGCATGGCCGCCACCGCCCAGCGCTTCGGCCTGGCGCCCGATGTGGCGCACCAGTCGCGCGTGGTCGCATTCTGCCCCGGCGCGGAGTACGGCCCCGCCAAGCGCTGGCCGGCGGCGCACTTCGCCGAGCTGGCGCAGATGCTGCGGCGTGCGTATCCGTATATCCAGATCATCACGCTGGGGTCGGGCAAGGATGCGCCCATCGCCGACGAGATCGTGGCCGGCGCGCCGTTCGTGCGCAACCTGTGCGGCAAGACCTCGCTGGACGATGCGGTGGACCTGCTCGCCCTGTCCGAGGCCGCCATCTGCAACGACTCCGGCCTGATGCACGTGACCGCCGCCCTGAATCGCCCGCAGGTGGCGGTTTTCGGCTCCAGCGACCCGCGCCATACGCCGCCTTTGTCACAAGCAGCGAGTATCATGTGGCTGCAACTCGAGTGCAGCCCGTGCTTCAAGCGCGAGTGTCCGCTGGGTCACCTTCGCTGCCTGAAGGAAATCGGTCCCGAGATGGTCTTCGTGGAGCTGCGCAAGCTGCTGCACCGTCCCTGAAACATCGCGTTCCGCCGCGCCAACGTGTCCCGCCGATGCCAAGATTTGCCCGCCTGTTCGACTCCGCCGAAGACATCGTCGACGCCTTCCGCGAGGCCATGAAACTGCGCGACACCGAAAGCGTGCTGCGCCTCTGGATCGACGAGGACTCGGTCACCTGCGTGCTGCCCGACGGCCAGCGCCTGATCGGCCACGACCACCTGCGCCAGTCGTTCGCGCAACTGCTGGAAGAACAGCCGGTGCTGATCGACGCGATCGAGACCAACAGCCATGCGACCTTCGGCGTGGCGATCTTCGACGTGACCGAGGCGCTGCGCTTCGGCGCCGACCGCGTGGAGGCCGACCTCTACGTCCACACCACCTACGTGCTGATGCAGAACCACGAAGGCTGGCGCATCGCCCATATCCACTGCAGTCCGGCCAACGCCGCCCAGGTGGCGGTGCTGGCGGCCACGCCGGGGCAGGCGCTGCACTGACCGCCAGGCGCCGCCGCGCACCCGCCCGGCGTGCGCACCGCATCGAATCCACCTGCCGGCATGACGCAACACCTCCCGCATCGCCTCCCGCCTGCCGCCCTGCCGCTCGCCCCGGGTTTCCATGACGGCCTGCCCGCGCCCTGGTGGCTGCGCGGCGGCCACGCCCAGACGATCATCCCGGCAAGGCTTGCCCCGCGCCCGCGCGTGACCTTCCGCCGCGAGCGCTGGAACACCCCCGACGGCGACTTCATCGACCTCGACTGGACCACCCACCCGGTGCGCCCCGGCACGCCGCTGCTGGTGATGTTCCACGGTCTGGAGGGCGAGTCGCGCAGCCACTACGCGCAGACGATGATGCACGCGCTGCGCGAGCGCGGCTGGCAGGGCGTGGTGCCGCATTTCCGCGGCTGCTCGGGCGAACTGAACCGCGCGCCGCGCTTCTACCACTCGGGCGACTCGGCCGAGATCGCCTGGGTGCTGGAGCGCCTGCACCGCGAGCAGTGCGCCGACGGCCGCAAGCTGCTGGCGGCCGGTATCTCGCTGGGCGGCAATGCGCTGCTGCGCTTCCTCGGCGAGCGGGGCAACGCGGCAAGCTTCGTCAGCGCGGCGGCCGCCGTCTCGGCCCCGGTCGACCTGGCAGCCGGCGGCGCGGCCCTGTCGCAGGGCTTCAACCTGGTCTACACCCGCATGTTCCTGCAGACGCTCAAGCGCAAGTCGCTCGCCAAGCTGGAGCAGTTCCCGGGCCTGTTCGACCGCGAGGCCATGCTCGCCAGCCGCGACCTGTACGCCTTCGACAACATCGTCACCGCGCCGCTGCACGGCTTCCGCGACACCGACGACTACTGGGCCCGCGCCTCCAGCAAACCCATCCTGCGCGAGATCGCCGTGCCCACGCTGGTGCTCAACGCCCGCAACGACCCCTTCCTGCCCGGCCGCTACCTGCCGGGTCCGGCCGACGTCAGCGGACAGGTGCTGCTGGAGCAGCCGGCATACGGCGGCCACGTCGGCTTCATGACGCCGCCCGCGGGCTTGCTGCGGCACCTGCCGCTGCCCGGCAAGGGACATATCGACTGGCTGCCGTCACGCATCCTGCGCTTCTTCGACGGCGCGGCCTGAGGCGGACTGTCGCCTCGCACGAAATCATTCCCAGGAAATCAGGAGACCGCTCATGGACGACATGGTCAGGCAGGCCATGGCCAAATGGCCCGACGTGCCCAACTGCTACGGCTGGCTCGCGCTCGACCGGCGCGGCCAATGGCGCGTGCGCAACGAGTATGCGCAGCAGCACGGCCTGTCGGGCGATCCCATCCGCCACGACGCGATGGTCGCCTTCATCGAGCGCAACTACCTGCGCGATTCGAACGGTGCGTGGTTCTTCCAGAACGGCCCGCAGCGCGTGTTCATCTCGCTGGGCTATGCGCCCTGGGTGGTGCGCCTGCACGACGGCCGCTTCACCACCACCTCGCAGCGGGCGTTCGACGTGCGCAGTTGTTATGTCGACGAGCACGGCAACGTGCTGCTGACCGGCAAGGTCGACGGCGAACCGGCAGGCAGCGGCGAGCAGGCGGCGCTGCTGCACGACCACGACCTGGAGGACTTCAGCAGTGCCTGCACCTGGCATGGCGAAGCGTGCGGCGCGGCGCTCGGCGTGTTCCACCACGTCGAGGGCGATATCGAGATCGAGCCGATTGCGGAGGATGAGGTGGCGAAGCGGTTCCGCTTCGTCAGGGAGCCGGGGGCGAGGGCGTAGCGCTGGGGTGTTTCTTTCTCCCCTCTCCCGCTGGGAGAGGGGTTGGGGGTGAGGGCAAGCGGTTGTACAACCGATTTCGCTCGATGTCACGCCGGCCCTCACCCCCGCCCCTCTCCCAATGGGAGAGGGGAGAAAACAAGGGGTGGCATCAATCCCTCAATTCGGCATCCCCTTGCTGTCCTGCTTGTCCTCGTGGAACTGCCGTTCCAGCTGGTGCAGGCGCGCGTCCACCTCGGACAGCGTGTAGAAGTCCCCGTCGCCCGACTTGCGCGCGATCTGCAGTTGTTCGATGGCCGCCTGGTAGGAGCCGTCCATCGCATATTTCTCCGCCATCGCCTGGTGCTGCTGCAGCCGCTTGCCCTGTCCCGCGTAGGCGCGGGCGAGCAGGTCCCACCATTCGCTGCGCGTGGTCTCCTCGCGCGTGCGCTGGCGCAGGAAGGTCACCGCCTCGTCGAGCCGGCCCGCGGCCAGCAGCGTATCGGCGTAGGCCAGCGCCACCGCGTGCGACAGCGGGAACGCCCGCATCGATGCCTGCGCCTGCGCAAAGGCCTGGGGCGCGCGACCCTGCAGCCGCAATAGCTCGATCTGCATCACGTCGAGCATCGGGCTGCCCGACGACGCGTTCGGCAGGTTGCCGTACAGGCGCCGCGCCTCGGCCAGTTCCTGCTCGGCGGCAGCGTAGCGTCCCAGCCGCTGCTCGGCGAAGGCGATGCCATAGTGCATTGCCGGCAGGCGCACCGCCGACGCGCCCGGCAGTTGCGCCTGCATGGCGGCGCGCACGTTCTGGAGGTCGTTGGGCGTGGTCTCCTGCAGCACCCGGGCGCGGGCGCGCGCGAATTCGTACTCGGGCGTGTTCGGTACCTTGTGCGGGGGGACGTGGCGGGTGCGGTCCTGCATGTCGGCGATCCGCTCGGACGTCAGCGGGTGGGTCCGCACGTAAGCCGGGACGGAGTTCTCCGAGATGCCCATCACGCGCTGCAGCCGCATGAAGAAGTCAGGCATGGCCTGCGGATCGAAGCCGGCCGCCGTCATGATCTGGAAGCCCACCCGGTCCGCCTCGCGCTCGGCGCCGCGCGAGAACGAAAGCTGGTTGGCCACGGCGGCGCCCTGCCCGCCCATCACCAGCGCCGCCGCCGCGTCGGGGCTGCGGGTGGCGGCGAGGCCGGCCAGCACCATCGAGGCCAGCGCGATCCACATCGACTGGCTCTGGTTGCTGACCCCGCGCGCGATATGCCGCTGCATCACGTGGCCCATTTCGTGGCCGAGCACCGACGCCAGTTCCGATTCCGTCTCCGACTGCACCAGCAGCCCGGTATGCACGCCGATGTACCCGCCCGGCAGCGCGAAGGCGTTGATCGAACTGTCGCGCACGCCGAACAGGTCGAACCCCGTGGCAAAGGTGCCGGCGCCGTTCGAGCCGGAAATGTTCTGGCGTCGCGCCGCCTGCGCCAGCCGGTAGGCGAGCGAATTGAGATAGTCGATCAGCAGCGGGTCGGCGACGTACTGCGGGTCGCTCCGGATCTCGCGCATGATGCGATCGCCGAGCCGCTTTTCCATGTCGGGCGACAGCGACGCGCTGGACGGATCGCCCAGGTCCGGCAACTGCGAGCCGCCGCTGTCGATCACGGCGTTGCTGGAGTGCAGTCCGAACTCCGACTTCTGCCCGGCGCGGACGCTGCGGCTGAGGTTGTCGTAAACCTGGTCGTTGGTGTCGCCCGAGGCAGCCGACGGCACCGCCGGTGCCTTCACGGGCGTAGTCGGCATCTGGCCGCCCTGCGGCCACGCCGGCGCAACCAGTGTCAGCGCCACCAGCGCGGCAAGCGTCCGCCGCCAGCGCGGCGCACGCGCCACGCCCGGCGCAAGTTCGTTCACGGGGCAGGCAGCCGGCCTGCGCGACAATGAGGTCTTGGGCATGTTGCTATGATAGCGGCCTGCCAAACCGGTTCACCCGGGAGTTGCCCTGTCAACGCCGCAGCCCCGCGCCACGACGACAAAGCCATGACCCAGCTCACCCATTTCGACACCGCCGGACAAGCCCACATGGTCGACGTCGGCGCCAAGGACAGCACCCACCGCATTGCCGTGGCCACCGGCAATATCACCATGCTCCCGGCCACCTTCGCGCTGGTCCGCGACGGGAGTGCAAAGAAAGGCGACGTCCTCGGCATCGCCCGCGTGGCGGCGATCATGGCGACCAAGCGGACTTCCGACCTGATCCCGCTGTGCCATCCCATCGGCCTGACCAAGGTGGCGGTCGAGTTCTCGCTGGACGAGGCGGCCAGCCGGGTGACTTGCACGGTGCGGACGGAAACGCGCGGACAGACCGGGGTGGAGATGGAGGCACTGACGGGGGTGCAGGTGGCCCTGCTGACCATTTACGACATGTGCAAGGCGGTGGACCGGGGGATGGTGATGGGGGATGTGCGGCTGCTGGAGAAGCATGGGGGGAAGTCGGGCGACTGGGCGGCAGATTCAGTTAAGTGACCGCTTAAAGGCCGGGCCTGACGCGTCCCTCTTGTCCGCCGTACTGCATGCGCTTCCGACTGACGCGCAGATGGCGCCGACCGGAATCAGGGCGGCGATTCCCGCCTGTCGGCCAACTGTCGTGTCCCTGTCGTGCCGCTGTCGTCACGCTCCGCCGGGCGCTCGAGGTAACTTGAATGCACCGCGTCCCGATGGAATGACCCGATGCTGATCCAGAAACTCCGACTCAAACGTGGATGGTCCCAACAGCAGCTTGCCGAGGCGATCGGGCTGAGCGCGCGGACCATCCAGCGGATCGAAGCCGGCCAGCCGGCAAGTGCGGAGACGCTCAAGTCCATCGCCGCGGTAGAAGCGGCTGGGGCGGTCGCTCTGAGCGGCCGCCACGGTACAGCCTTCGCCTTCAGGCCATCACCTTCGCCGCATCGGCCCGTGCCCACCAGCGGTGCTCGCCGACCGCCTCCAGGAACGCCTTCACCTGCTTGCCGTCGTCCTGCTTGCCGATGAGCACGCCCGGGCCGGCAAACCCGCCCGCCAGACCCGTCGTGCGCGCCGCCTCGGCCACGAGTACCGCGCCGCGGCCGCCCGCGCCGACTGCCTTGAAGTGCTTGTAGGCCTCGCAGATAAACAGCAGCGCCTGCGCATCGGCGACCAGCGCGTCGACGTCGCCGTCAGGCACGTACACCGCATCGAACAACACCGAACCGACCGACCACAGCGCATGGTCGACCGGCACTGTCTTGCCCTCCGCGGACGTCACGCCCTGCGCGCGCGGGCCGATCACCACGGCCTTGGCGCCCATGGCTTCCGCCGCCTTCTGCAGCGCGGCGACCGACGCGCCGCTCACGCCGTCGGCGGCGAGCAGCGCGATCTTGCGGCCGCGGATGTCGCCCTTCGGCTGCGCGTCGAGGCTCAGGGCCGGAGATGACTTCAGGCCGTAGTCGTCGATCGGCAGCGGATTGCCGACCGGGTTGACCGGCACCCCGAGATTGGCCGCCACGGCCTGCGCGAGTTCCGGCGCGATGTGGACGATCTGTCCGACCACGCGCTCGCGGATCTCCGGCTTCGTCACCTTCGACAGCTCGAACGAGTAGGCGTCGACGATCTGCTGCTGCTCGACCGGCGACTGGCTGCGCCAGAACAGGTTCGCCTGCGAGAAGTGGTCGGCGAAGGTATCGCTGCGGCGGCGCAGCTTGACCGCGCCCGCCTCCGCCGGCGTGGCGTGGCTGGCATAGCCCTCCATCTCGCCGGCGAGGAAGGGACAGCCGCCCTTGACCGTATTGGGCTGGTAGCTCGCACGGTCGTTGGCCACCACGGTCTGCCGCATGAAGCCGTCGCGCTGGTTGTTGTGGACCGGGCACAGCGGACGATTGACCGGGATCTCGTGGAAATTCGGGCCGCCGAGGCGCGTGAGCTGGGTGTCGGTATAGGAGAACAGCCGACCTTGCAGCAGCGGGTCGGCGGTGACGTCGAGCCCCGGGACGAGGTGGCCCGGATGGAACGCCACCTGCTCGGTCTCGGCGAAGAAGTTGTCGGGATTGCGGTCGAGCACCATCCTGCCGATGCGCCGCACCGGCACCAGTTCCTCGGGAATGAGCTTGGTCGGATCGAGCAGGTCGAAGCCGAACTTGTGCTCGTCTGCCTCGGGCACGAGCTGCACGCCGAACTCGAATTCCGGATACGCGCCGTTCTCGATCGACTCCCACAGGTCGCGCCGGTGGAAATCGGGGTCCTTGCCGTTGATCTTGACGGCTTCGTCCCACACCAGCGAATGCGCGCCGCCGACCGGCTTCCAGTGGAACTTGACGAAGGTGCCCTTGCCCTGCGCATCGACAAAGCGGAAGGTGTGGATGCCGAAGCCTTCCATGGTGCGCAGGCTGCGCGGGATGGCGCGGCCCGACATGGTCCACAGCACCATGTGCATCGACTCGGGTTGCAGCGAGACGAAGTCCCAGAACGTGTCGTGCGCCGACGCGGCCTGCGGCATCTCGTTGTGCGGCTCGGGCTTGACCGAGTGCACGAAGTCGGGGAATTTCACCGCGTCCTGGATGAAGAACACCGGGATGTTGTTGCCGACGAGATCGAAATTGCCCTGGCGCGTGTAGAACTTGACGGCGAAACCGCGCACGTCGCGCGCACAGTCGCCGGAGCCGCGCGAGCCGGCCACGGTCGAGAAGCGCACGAATACCGGCGTGCGCTGCCCGACGCGGCCGAACAGGTCGGCCGTGGTGATGTCTTCCAGCGACTCGGTCAGCTCGAAATACCCGTGCGCGCCCGCGCCGCGCGCATGGACCACGCGCTCGGGAATGCGCTCGTGGTCGAAATGGGTGATCTTCTCGCGCAGGTAGAAGTCTTCGATCAGCGTCGGGCCGCGCGTGCCGAGGCGCAGCGAATTGTCGTCCTCGCTGATGGGGATGCCCTGGTTGCCGGTCAATACCTGGCCGTCGTTCGAGACGAGATTGCCGACGGTGTCTGAGCCGAGGCGCTTGGGCGCGCGCGCGAGGCGGTCGGCGGCGGCCTTGTCGTAGGCGTCGCTGGCGCCGGTGTCGGCCAGCGCGGCGCGCGGCGTGGGGTTGTCGGGGCCCTGCATGGTGGTGTGGGCGGCGGGGTCCTTCGCCTTGCCGGCGTTGCCGGCTTTGGGGCTAGTCTTCTTGGTCATGGCGGGGTCGCAGGATAAACGGCCCAAAACGGCCGATTCCGGGACCCGACGCAGAACACGTGCCAAGCGGGTGTGCGAGGGAAGCCGGCGCGACGCGGGAATGGATGGGAGCGCGCGCCCGCGCCGCTTTCGCGCAGGCGCGGCACCCGCCACGCGGTCGTACGCGCCGCGCGGGATGCGGCGCGCCAGAGCACTTCTTACCGTCGCTGGTAAATCATGCCGCCGGCGTCATGCCGTCAGCGCCCCGTCGCGTAGCGCCGACAATGTTCGAGATACCCGACCTCGTGGCTCGCGATCAGCTCGACCACGCTGTTCCACAGCCATGCCGGCGCGTCGAGCGAGCGCGAGCGGCGGACCTGCAGCGCGCTGCGCCATGCCTTTCGATCACCCGCATCGAGCTGCCTCGCATGCGCCTTGCCGACCACCGCGCCAAGATAGCCGGCCACGTCCATCGCGTCGCCGCGGCTGAGATGCTCGATGTCGAGCTTCAGGTCCTGCGGCAACAGCTCGCGCACGACGACGGGCTTGCCGAGCAGCCGCGCCGCGCGCATCCGCTCGCCCAGGAACGGCGACAGGTGGCGCGCGCCCTCCACCACGCGCGCGGCGGGGTCGCGCGGCATCTGCGCGCCCTGCACGCGCGGCGCGGCGGCGGTCACGCCCTCCTTGATGTCCATCAGGCAGAGGTCGTCGCCCTCGACCGTGCCGCCGTTCACGTCGAGCAGCACCGCATAGCGCAGCCGGCCGAGCGAGCTGCAGCCCTTGACCCAGTAGGCGGCGTCGAGCAGCCTGACCGTTCCTTCGTCGGGCCGGCTGCGCAGGCACGTGGCGAGCCCGGCGATGTCGTCCTCCCTGAACAGCGCCCCGAGCGCCTTCTGCTCGCCCTTCGCGAGCGGCCAGAAGCGCTTGCCGATGGGGAGGGTCGGCTCGGTGTCGACAATGCGCTCGCGGGCGAGTTCGCGCCACGTGCGGCGCACCGCCTGCCTGACGGCAACGCGGACTGGCGGCGGCGGCTTGCTGAGATCGAGCCGGGCAGCGCGGCGCCCGAACGCGGCCGAGTAGCCCATGATCAGCGCTTCCATCATGCGCAGCGTGGTCACGCCGGGCAGGTCGGAACCGCGCGCGGCGGTGGCGAGCGAGAGCGCCAGCCGGATCACGTCATGCGCGGGATTGCCGATCACCGTCTGGTCGAGATCGCGGATCTGGACCTCGACCTTGCCGTCGGCATTGGCAACGGGGCCGAGGTTGCCGGTGTGGCAGTCGCCGCAGATCCAGATGGCCGGACCCTGCGGCAGCGCCGAGACGCTGGTCTCGTCGAGCCATTTGTAGAAGCGCGCGGTATTGCCGCGGACGTAGGCGTGCGCGGAGCGCGCCATCTTGAGATTGCGGCGTTCGGCGAGGATCGGCAGGCGCTGCCGGGCGGTGGTGGGGGCTGCGGTCTTGGCCAAGGGATGGGGGCGGGGACGCCGGAGATCCGTGTGACCCTCTGTTATACACGGCCCCCCGCCCTACTCCTCCGCCTCGCCTCCGTGCTCCGCGTCAACCCGCTCCATGTTCTCCAGCATCTTCAACAGGTAATGCAGCGCGTGCGTCACATCGTCCGTCGAGAAGTTCGCCAGGATCTTCTCGTAGTAGGTGCGGATCTTGGGCTGCGCCCGCACCAGCCACACATGGCGCCCTGACTCCGTCATCGTCACCACCCGCGAGCGCCGGTCCTGCGGGTCGGGCGCGATGGCCACGTGGCCGTCGCGCTCCATCCGGCTGATCAGGCCCGACAGGTTCTGCCGGCTCACCATCAGGTAGCGGGCGAGATCGCCGATGCTTATCCCCTGCTGCGCGGATTCCCGCGACAGCGCACCCAAAACTGCCCACTGTTGCGTGGTCAGTCCCTCCTCCTCGACCGCCCGGCTGCCGGTTTTATGCAACATATTTGCGCATTGGTACAGACGAAAGAACAGGCGATTGGCGAGTTCGTGTCTGGTCTGCTGCGTTTCACTTGCTGCTTTTTCAGGGTTTTCCATGAGTCTCTCGCAATGATTCCGGCTTGCATGCGCCGTCACTCAGTCCTAATATACGTAAATATATTTACCTATCTGGATGGAGCGCAAGACGTAACTTGGCGCAAATCCGGATTCTTGACAAGCGACAGGAGGCAGCATGCAGCGATTCGAGGGCAAGACGGTGGTGGTGACGGGCGGCGGCGGCGGCATTGGCGGGGCGACTTGCCGCCGCTTTGGCCGGGAGGGGGCGCGCGTGGCGGTGTTCGACCTGAACCCGGAAGCGGCCGGGCGCGTGGCGGCGGCCATTCGCGAGGCGGGCGGCGTGGCGGAAGCCATCCGTTGCGACATCACGGACCGCGCCAGCGTGGATGCGGCCGTGGCGGAGACCGAGGCGAAGCTCGGGCCGATCGACGTGCTGGTCAACAACGCAGGCTGGGACGTCTTCAAGCCCTTCACCAGGACGAATCCGGACGAGTGGGCGAAGCTCGTCGCCATCAACCTGACCGGCGCGTTCCACATGCACCACGCGGTGCTGCCGGGCATGGCGGCGCGCAAGCGCGGGCGGATCGTCAACATCGCCTCGGATGCGGCGCGGGTCGGGTCGTCGGGCGAGGCGGTCTACGCGGCGTGCAAGGGCGGGCTGGTGTCGTTCTCCAAGACCATCGCCCGCGAGCATGCGCGGCACGGGATCGCGGTCAACGTGGTGTGCCCCGGGCCGACCGATACCGCCCTCTTCGCCGAATACAAGGAAGGCGCGGGCAACCCCGACAAGCTGATGGAAGCCTTCACCCGCGCCATTCCGCTGGGCCGCATCGGCCAGCCCGAGGACCTGCCGGGCGCCGTGCTCTTCTTCGCCAGCGACGACGCCGCCTACGTCACCGGCCAGGTGCTGAGCGTATCGGGCGGCCTGACGATGGCCGGCTGAGAACAGCCAACAGAATGACGAGGCTCATTGCTTGCTCCCCTCTCCCATGCATGGGAGAGGGGCCGGGGGAGAGGGCGCGGCGCCGCGTCGAAGCGATATGAGTTGCACGACCGCCAGCCCTCTCCCCCAACCCCTCTCCCGCAGGCGGGAGAGGGGAGCAAACCGATGGGCATTTTGTTATCGCCTCCAAGACAATCCCCAAGGAGCAAGACATGACATTCGAAGACATCCTGTACGAAGTCCGCAACGGCGTGGCCTGGATCACCATCAACCGGCCCGACAAGATGAACTCGTTCCGCGGCCAGACCTGCGACGAGCTGATCCGCGCGCTGAACAAGGCGGGGTACGATCGTGAAGTCGGCGCCATCGTGCTGGCCGGTGCCGGCGACCGCGCCTTCTGTACCGGCGGCGACCAGTCCGCCCACGACGGCAACTACGACGGCCGCGGCACCATCGGCCTGCCGATGGAGGAACTGCACGACGCCATCCGCAATGTGCCCAAGCCGGTCATCGCCCGCGTGCAGGGCTTCGCCATCGGCGGCGGCAACGTGCTGTGCACGATCTGCGACCTGACGATCTGCTCGGAGAAGGCCGTCTTCGGACAGGTAGGGCCGAAGATGGGCTCGGTCGACCCCGGCTACGGCACCGCCTTCCTCGCCCGCGTGGTCGGCGAGAAGAAGGCGCGCGAGATCTGGTACATGTGCCGCCGCTACTCGGGCCAGGAAGCTCTGGCAATGGGCCTCGCCAATGCCTGCGTACCGCACGACGAACTCGACGCCGAGGTCCAGAAATGGGGCGAGGAACTGTGCGAGCGCAGCCCCACGGCGCTGGCCATCGCCAAGCGCAGCTTCAATATGGACACCGCGCACCAGTCGGGCATCGCCGGCATGGGCATGTACGCGCTCAAGCTCTACTACGACACCGAGGAATCGCGCGAAGGCGTGGCCGCGCTGAAGGAAAAGCGCAAGCCGGAATTCCGCAAGTACGCGAAGTAGGACCACACCGCCCGACATCCGTCGTCCCCGCGGACGCGGGGACCCAGTGACTTTTCCGGCGTCGACAACGACGCTGGGTCCCCGCTTTCGCGGGGACGACGGGGGACTGCGCGCGTGCGCGTCCGCCCTCCCCAGGAGATACCGCTAATGAACCCCTATCTCGACGACGACCTCGTCGCCCTCGCCGGCCATGCCCGGCGCTTCGCCACAGACCGCATCGCCCCCGGCTTCCAGGAACGCGACCAGACGCGCGTGCTCGACCGCGCGCTGATGCGCGAGATGGGCGAGATGGGCTTCATCGCGCCCGAGCTGCCCGAGGAGCACGGCGGGCAGGGCCTGGGCTGCCTGGCCGCCGGCGTCATCCACGAGGAAGTGGCGCGGGCCGACCTGAGCCTCTCGTACATCAACCTGCTGGCGTCGCTGAACGGGCAGATCCTGTCGCACCACGGCACGCCGGAAGTCGTGCGGCCGTGGCTGTCGCGCCTGACGCGCGGCGAGGCGCTCTTCGCCATCGCCCTGACCGAGCCGCGCGGCGGCTCCGACGCCGCCAACCTGCGCCTGCGCGTGGAGCGCGTGGGCGACGCCTACGTCATCAACGGCGAGAAGACCTCGATCTCCGCCGCCGACCAGGCCGACGCCGCCGTGGTGTTCGGCCGCACCGGCAGCACCGAATCCGCCGCCCACGGCGTGACCGCCCTGCTCGTGCCGATGGACCTGCCGGGCGTGACCACCAGCCGCTTCGACTGCCACGGCCAGCGCGCCATCGGGCGGGGCTCGATCTTCTTCGAGAACGTGCGCGTGCCGCTCGACCATCGCCTCGGCGACGAGAACAGGGGCTTCGTGCAGGTGATGCAGGGATTCGACTTCTCGCGCGCGCTGATCGGCCTGCAGGTGCTGGCGGTGGCGCGGGTCGCGCTGGAGGAAACATGGAGCTACGTGGCGGAGCGGCAGGCGTTCGGCAAGCCGCTGTCGGCCTTCCAGGGCGTATCGCACCCGCTGGCCGACTTCGACACCCAGGTCGAGGCCGCCCGCCTGCTGTGCCTGCAGGCGCTGTGGCTGAAGGACAAGGGCGCGCCGCACAGCGCCGAAGCCGCCATGTGCAAGTGGTGGGCGCCCAAGCTCGCCTACGACGCGATCCACCAGTGCCTGCTGATGCACGGCCACGGCGGCTACGACCGCGGCCCGATGGAGCAGCGCCTGCGCGACGTGCTCGGCTTCCAGATCGGCGACGGCACCGCCCAGATCATGAAGACCATCATCGCCCGCACCCGCGCCGGCCGCAACGCCGTGCCGGCCTGACGACGGCCGTTCAGAAAACGACAAGGGAGACACCACCATGGAATTCGACGCCGTCCTGCTGCCGCCGCGCCGCGCGGAGAGCATCGCCAAGGGCTACTGGCACGACCGCACCATCAACGACGCGCTCGACGCCTGCGTGGCCGCCTGCCCCGACAAGCTTGCGCTGACCGCCGTGCGGGCCGACCGCAGCGAGCCGCGCCGCTTCACGTACCGCGAGCTGGCGACCATGGCCGACCGCATGGCCGTGGGCCTTGCCCGGCTCGGCGTGGGCCGCAACGACGTGGTGGCGATGCAGCTGCCGAACTGGTGGCAGTTCAGCCTGCTCTACCTCGCCTGTGCGCGCATCGGTGCTGTGCTCAATCCGCTGATGCCCATCTTCCGCGAGCGCGAGCTGTCGTTCATGCTCCGGCACGCGGAGGCAAAGGTCTTCGTCGTGCCCCGGCAATTCCGGGGTGTCGACCACGCGGCCATGGCGCGGGCACTGCAGGCGGATTTGCCGATACTGAAGCATGTCGTGGTGGTCGATGGCGACGGCCCGGACAGCTTCGACGCGCTCCTCGCGCAGCCCGAATGGGAGAACGACGCCGACGCGCCCGCCATCCTCACCCGCCATCGCCCCGGCCCCGACGACATCACGCAACTGCTCTACACGTCGGGCACCACCGGCGAGCCCAAGGGCGTGATGCACTCGTCCAACACGCTGGTCTCCAACATCACCGCCTACGCCGGCCGCCTGCATCTCGGCGAAGATGACGTGATCCTGATGGCCTCCCCGATGGCGCACCAGACCGGCTTCATGTACGGCCTGATGATGCCCGTCCTGCTGCGCGCCGGCGTGGTGCTGCAGGACATCTGGGACCCGGCAAGGGCGGCGGACCTCATCCGCGCCGAGGGCGTCACGTTCACCATGGCCTCCACGCCCTTCCTCACCGACCTGACCCGCACCGTCCATGAGAGCGGCCGGCCCGTGCCGAGCCTGCGGACCTTCCTGTGCGCCGGCGCGCCCATTCCCGGCCCGCTGGTGGAACAGGCGCGCGAGGCGCTCGGCACCAAGATCGTCTCGGCCTGGGGCATGACCGAGAACGGCGCCGTCACCCTCATCCGCCTCGACGACGACGACCGCCGCGCCTTCACCACCGACGGCTGCCCGCTGCCCGGCGTCGAACTGAAGATCGCGGACGCCGACGGCACGCCGCTCCCCCCGGGGCAGGCCGGCCGCCTGCTGGTGCGTTCGTGCTCCAACTTCGGCGGCTACCTGAAGCGCCCGCAACTGAACGCCACCGATGCCGACGGCTGGTTCGACACCGGCGACGTCGCCAGCATGGACGCCGACGGCTACATCCGCATCAGCGGGCGCAGCAAGGACGTCATCATCCGCGGCGGCGAGAACATTCCCGTGTTCGAGATCGAGGCCCTGCTGTACCGCCACCCGGCCGTGGCGCAGGTCGCCATCGTCGCCTACCCGGACGACCGCCTCGGCGAGCGCGCCTGCGCCGTGGTCGTGCCCCGCGCGTCGCAGAGCCTCGACTTCGCCGGCATGGTCGACTTCCTCATCGCGCAGAAGGTCGCCCGCCAGTACATCCCCGAGCGGCTCGTGGTGCGCAATGACCTGCCCGCCACACCGACCGGCAAGATCCAGAAGTTCCGGCTGCGGGAGATGCTGCGCGACGGGCTGCTGTGAGGCCGCCCGGAGCCTGCAGCGCACTACAGTGATGAACATCCTGCAGATCGCATCTCATACTTCTGGCTGAGCGGCGCCGCGACCGCAAGCCCTATCCTTTGGAGAAGGACGGCCCCGACCCCGGCGCAGACCGGGACACGTGCCGTTCCCTACCCCTCAGGGAGGGCTCCCATGGCAAGCATCCGCATCGTCCCGGCCTCGCACCTGCAGACCGACGCCGCCCCCGACTTCGCGCTTTTTCGCCTCAAGCTCCTCGCGCAGGGCGACTCGTGGTTCTCGATCAACGGCCTGAGCCTGTTCACGGCGTCGTCGCTGCTGATGCGGCTCAAGTTCAGCGTCGACACGGTCGCCGTGAACTGCGCCGACCCCGGCGACATACTGAAGCACATGGTCGACTGGCGGCGCGATCCGTTCTTCTTCCGCTACTTCGGCGCCGGCGCGAATTTCGAGGAGCAGTGGGACGCGCTGCTGCTCTCCGGCGGCGGCAACGACCTGATCGACGCCATCGGGGTGCCGCCGCAGGACGCCAACGGCGTGCCGCACACCACGAGCGAGCGCCTGCTGCTGACGCCGGCCGAGCGCGCGGCCAACGGCCCGATCTCGCGCTATGTCTCGCCCGACGGCTGGGCGGTGTTCCGCGCGCACATCCTCCAGCAGTACCAGGCCCTCGGCGCCATGCGCGCCAACAGCGGCCGCAACCAGAACACGCCCATCTTCACGCACTGCTACAGCTACGCGCAGCCGCGCGACGTGGGTGCCGGGCCGCTGGGGCCGTGGCTCTTCCCGGCACTGGTGGCGTACGCGGTGCCGCCCGGCGACTGGCTCGCGCTGTCGGAGCATTTCATCGACCTGCTGCACGACGAGGTCATCACCCAGACCGGCCTGCCGAACTTCCACATCCTCGACAGCCGCGCCATGATCCCGCCCGCCGCGGCGGACCCGGATGTGGCCGACCCCGACTGGCTGAACGAGATCCATCCGACCGCGCACGGCTATGACCTGATCGCGCCGGACTTCGTGCAGATGACCGAGGCGGCACTCCTCCCGTAGGAGGGCCGACCCGCCATCACGAGAGCGGCGCCGCCCCGTCATAGGCGTCCTGCAACAGGCGCAGCACACCGTCGCGCGTCAGCGGCGCGGGGTTCGGATAGGGCGCCAGCAAGGCCTGGTCCGCCACCCGGGCGAGATCGGCGCGCCTGACGCCGAGCGCCGCCAGCGAAGCCGGAATGCCCAATGCCCGATTCAGCCGGTACAGGCCCCGCGCGGCGTCTTCCGTGCCGAGCGCCCGCGCGATCCGGCGCATCGCTTCCGGCGCGGCCGCCGCGTTGTACCGCGTGGCATGCGGCAGGATGACCGCGTGCGTCTGCGCGTGCGGCAGGTTCAGCATGCCTCCCAGCGTGTGGCACAGCTTGTGATGCAGCGCCACCGCGCAGCTGCCGAGCACCGAGCCCGCCAGCCACGCGCCGTAGAGGCAGGCGCTGCGCGCGGCCATGTCTCCGGCGTTCGCCACGATGCGCGGCAGGCCGTCGGCCAGCGCGCGGATGCCCTCCTCCGCCATCAGGCTGGTGACCGGATTGCCGTCGGCCGCGTAGAGCGCCTCCACGCAGTGCGCGATGGCATTGACGCCGCTGGCCGTACTCATCGGCACCGGCAGGCTGGCCGACAGGTCCGGATCGTAGAGCACGGCGCGGGGCAACACCTGCGGCGAGCGGCCGGTCTGCTTGTCGCCGTTGACCGTGATGCCGTAGATCGGCGTCATCTCGGAGCCGGCGTAGGTGGTGGGAATGGCGACGATGGGCAGCGGCGATTCCAGCGCGATGGCCTTGCCGAGCCCGATGGTCGAGCCGCCGCCGATGGCCACCGCGCAATCCGCGCCGAGCCGCGCCGCCAGCGCCCGCGCCTCGCGGGCGATCTCGATGGGCACGTGCATGACGGCCCCGGCAAAGCGCCCCGCGAAGCGCCCGCCGAGCAGGTCGGCGGCCCGCTGCGCCAGCCCCTGCTGCTCGGGCGTGCACAGCACCAGCACGCGCCGCGCGCCGAGGCGATCCAGTTCGGCCGGCAGCGCCGCGAGCGCCCCCTGGCCGAACACCACCCGCGCCGGCAGGGGCGCGTAGACGAACTGCTGTTGGAACATGTCGGTCTCCCTATCTTTAAGCGTGTGGCCCCGTCACAGCGGCACCTTCAGTTGCAGCCAGAGCCGCGTGCCCTGCGGACGGTTGTATGCGCCGAACTCGAACTGCGCCTTCAGGATCAGCGGCATCGTCGGCGTGATGTTGTAGCTGAGGTAGGGGCCGAGCGCATTCACCCGGCCCCGGTTGCCATTGGCGACCACGGCGTCGTGCTGGCGGTCGTCGGTGGTCTGCCGGTACACGTAGCCGTTCACGCCGAACTGGAAGCGCGTGACGGGCCGGTAGCCCGCGCTGAACTCGACCGTGGCCTCGTCGCCCGAGTGGTAGTCGGTCGCCGGGTTGATCGTGTTGAAGGCGTAGCGGAACTTGGCGTTGATGTCGAAGGCCGGCGCCGGGAACCACGTGAATGCGACGAACGGCGCGAACTGCCAGTAATTGCGGCCGGTGTTGACCCGCTCGCTGACGTCGTAGGTGCCGAGCGGCAGGTGCGTGTCCACGCCGACGGTCTGGTGGTACGCGCCGAAGTGCCAGCCGAGGATGACCGGCGTGAACGCCGTATCGCACAGGCCGAAGGCATCGCCGCCCCGGTCGAGCGGCCCCAGCGGCGCCGGCCGGGCCACGGCGAGGTCGAGGTCGGCGACCGCCACGGGCTGCACCAGCCGCGTCTCGACGTTGGCCCCGAACACACGCACGCCCGGCCAGACGTAGCTGAGGCGCGCGGCGATCGAGTTGATCTGCAGCGCGAAATTCGCGAACTGGCGGTTGTCGTGCCCGCCGTCGTCCTTGAAGTGGCTGGCCGAGTAGTACTGGTAGTAGAGGAAGGGGTGCAGCCCTTCAGGCAGCATCATCCCGTTGTAGTTGGTCTCCACACCCACCGGGTAGGAGTTGCCGCCGCCCTCGGTGGCCGCCGCGTGGGCGCAGGCGAGCGCGAGTGCCGCGCCGGCGGCAAGGCGCACGCGCCCCGGGCGCGCGGCGGCGCCAGCAAGTCGTGTGTTCATGGAATCTTCCGGAAGATCGGCCGGGGCCGGATGAAGGAGGAACAACAACCCGCCGGTACCACGGCGCGCCCGCCTTGCGGACGGCCGTGGCCCGGCTATGCCGCCTGCGCGCGGTGCAACACGAAGTCGAAGTCCAGCCGCCAGACGCCGTCGGGCTGGCGCACCCACTCGCCGATCAGCGATTCGCGCACGCCGAAGACCGCATCGGAATCGAGGTACTGGTCGCCCTTGCGGAACACGTGGGTGACCAGCGTCTCGTAGCCGGGGGCCTGGATCATGAAGTGCAGGTGCGCCGGCCGCCACGAATGCCGGCCGGTGGCGCGCAGCAACTCGCCGACCGGCCCGTCGTCCGGGATCGGATACGCCTCGCCGAGCACGGAGCGGAAGCGGAAGCGGCCCTGCGCATCGCTGCGCAGCACGCCGCGCGCCTGCGGGTGATCGAGCCCGGCGTACTGGACGTCGTAGTGCCCTTCGGCATCGGCCTGCCACACGTCGACCGTCGCGCCGGCCACGACTTCGCCGCCGAGTCCCCGGATCGTGCAGGACACCTCGCACGGTTCGCCCTTCGCGCCGTTGGCCAGGTCGGCGCCGTCCTCGAAGTGCGGGGCGCCGTCCACGTGGAACGGGCCGAAGACCGTCGACTCCGTGCAGCCGGGCGGCTTCTGGTTGTTCATGCAGACCGTCAGCATCGACAGTCCGAGCACGTCGCTGAGGAGGATGAATTCCTGGCGCGTGTCGTCGCACTTCTGGCCGGTGGCGGTCAGGTACTGGATGCCCCGCAGCCACTCCGCCTCGGTCAGCTTCACCTCGCGGGCGAAGTCGTGCAGGTGCCGCACGAGGCTGCCGACGATTTCCCTGGCGCGCGGGTCCGGCGTGTCGGCCAGCCGCGCGAGCACGGCCGGGGTGATGGAATCGTGGTCGAGATTGCGCATGGTGCTGTCTCCCTTGCCGGCTAGGCGAGCGTGCAGGCCTGCTCGAACGACAGGCGCGGGCTGCGGGGGAAGACCTTGGCGGTATCGCCGTGGCCCAGTCCGCAGATGAAGTTGGACTTGACCGTGGTGCCGGCGAAGAAGGCGGCATCCACGGCGGCGTTGTTGAAGCCCGACATCGGCCCGCAGTCGAGCCCCACCGAGCGCGCCGCCATGATCAGGTAGGCGCCCTGCAGCGTGCCGTTGCGGAATGCCGTGGTCTCGGCGAAGGCGGTCTTTTCCGGGCCTTCGAACCACGTCTTGACGGCGGGGTTGTGCGGGAACAGCTCGGGCAGCTGCTCGTAGAACTTCGTGTCGTAACCGATGATGGCGACCACAGGCGCGTTCATCACCTTGTCGACGTTGCCGGGCGCCACGGCGTCCACCAGCTTCTGCCGGGCCTCCTGCGAGCGCACGAAGACGATGCGGGCCGGCGAGCAGTTGACCGAGGTGGGGCCGAATTTCATCAGGTCGTACAACTCGCGCAACTGGGAATCCGTGACGGAGCGGTCGAGCCAGCCGTTCTGGCTGCGGGCGTCGCGGAACAAGGTGGAAAGGGAAACGGTGCCGGGCATGATGCGGTCCTTCTCTGTAGGGTACGGATGGGCAGGGACAAAAAAAGAACCGGCGGGCCGGACCGGAGACGAGGAGACCCGCCGGCCCGCCGGAGCGCTCAAATCAAATCAATTCAATGCAAGGCAAAGCAGTCGTTCGACGCGGCGGGCATCAGACCGCCATCGCGCCGGCGAGGGCGACTTCCTCCTGATGGCGCGCGGCGTCGAGCGCCTTGGCGTAGTCGGCCGTCTTGCGGTATTCGGTCTCGTCCGCCACGGTCGAGTCGATGCCGCATACCTGCCGCGCCAGCTTGCCGTAGGGACCGGAGCCGGAGAACTCGGCACGCTGCATGGTCAGCATGCGGATGCCCTGAAGCGGCGTGCCGTTGAAGTTCTCGAAGACGAACAGGCGGCTGCCCCAGTCGCTCAGGAAGAGGTCGCGGATCACCCGCCCGATCTTCACGCGGTCGTGCGGACGGCCGACCGGACCGCTGTTCATGCGCTCGAACCAGCTGTTGAGCTTGTCGTCGTTCCACTGGTCCTCGCTGGCGAAGATCAGCGCGCTGCGGCCCGAGAGGTCGACCAGCTCGTAGATCATCTGCGAGAAGTTCTCCAGGTAGAGCGCGCGGCCGAAGTCGTAGATCAGGATGTTGGGCTTGTAGTGGCCACCCGGCGTGTGGAAGCCGAGTTCCTCGCTGGAGATCACGTGCGCCAGCATGGCCTGGTGGAAGCCGATCAGCTTGGCCACGCGGGCCTGCACGGCCGGGATCTTGTTGGTGCCGATGTGCTCGGTGATCAGCACGGCGAGGCCGGCCATCAGCTCGGCGCGCACCATCTGGCGGATCAGCGCGTGGTAGTGCAGCCAGTCGAACACGCGCTGCGGATACAGCCTGGCGTGGTTCGGGTTGCCGATGTGGAACACGTGCGACCACGGGATGAACACGTTCTCGAACACGGTCATGCCGTCCAGCTCGTCACCCTTCGCGGCGAGCGGGTGTTCGACCGGATCGTCCTTGACCAGGCTCTCGCGGCAGACGATGGTCACGCCCGGCGTGTTGACCGGCGTGGCCGCGAAGATGATCTGGTCGCCGGGGATGCCGGGACGGAAGAACACGCCGATGTGGATCCAGTCGGCGAAGGCCACGCCGGTGCCGATGGCCTTCACGCCCGTGACCACGATGCCCTTGTCGTTCTTCTCCACCACGCGCAAGCCGGGCGAGCGCTCCTGCGCATCGGGGTTCGAGCGGTCCATCTGCGGGTCGACGAACTGCGGCGCGCAGTTGAAGTCGTTCTCCTTTGCGAACTGGATGAAGTCGACGATGTTGGCCGCCTTGATGTGGCCGTCCGCGCCGATCGACTGGGTCTCCCACGGCGTGGGGTCGTCGATGTAGGTGGTCAGCACGTAGTTGTTGACGTCCGGCGTGCGCGGGAACGAGGCGCCCGCCATCTCGCGCATGACCGTCTCGTGGTACTTGCGCTTGCGGCGCAGCTGTTCCTTGTCGCGGTGGCCGAACCACTGCATCGCGCGGCGTTCGCCGTCCTCGTCGATATAGGTCATCACGTCCTGCAGGTCGGGGCGATGGTGCAGGTCATAGAAGTCCGCATGACGCTGCGCGTAGTCGCGCGTCTTGGGGTGAGTGGCGACGTTGTCGATCTTCTCGTTGCCGACCCAGACATTGCGGCCGTCATTGAGGGAATCCAGATACTGCTTGCCGGTGCGAATCATGGCGGTGTGTCTCCTGGGCAAAAGCTCTGCGTGCGCGACGCATGGGGCGCGCGTGGTGGGTAAAACAGGAACGGAAAGGAAAGCGCTCAGGCAGCGACCGGCCGGGTGGTCGCGTAGCTGCGGCGGCAATAGACAAGGGGACTGACGGCGTCGGCCTGCGCGTGGGCGGCGTCCACCACCTCGGCGAGGAAGATGCTGTGGCTGCCGACTTCGTACGACTGCGTCACGCGGCAATCGAGCGTGACCGCCGCATCGCTGCTGCACGGCGCGCCGGTACGCTGGCGGTGCCAGGCGCCGCTGGCGAAGCGCTCGGGCATGGGCAGCTTGCCGACGCCGGCGAAGACCTGCGACAGCGTCGACTGTCCCGCGTGCAGCCAGTTGACACTGAGCACGCCGTTGGCCTTGATGACGGCATTGGCGTAGCTGTTGCGGTTGATGCAGACGAGCACGGTGGGCGGGTTGTCGCAGACCGTGCAGACGGCGGAGCAGGTCACGCCGGCCTCGCCGGCATCGCCGCTGGTGGCGATCACCGTGACCGGCGTGACCGCACGCGAGAGGGCGTCGCGGAACTGCTCGGCGCTGATGGCGGCGATGGCGTCGGTGGCGGCGGTGGCATCGTTGGCGTCGTTGGCTTGCATCCGGCCGGCGGCAGCGCGGCTGCCTGGTGACGCGGGGGCTGTGGCAATCATGTCTGTCTCCTTTGGCTACGACTCGCTTCTCCGGGGACGCTGTGGGGTTGTTTGATCAGCGTCGAGCGTTGAACGTAGACTAGTTGGAATGCCCGCCTTCCACTATCGAGTCGACGTCATGGACACTATTCCCCAACGGCATGAAGACGAACTGGGCCTGCATCACCTCCAGGTGCTGGACGTCCTGCTCGCCGAGCGCAGCCTCACGAAGGCCGCCCGGGTGCTGAACGTGACGCAGCCGGCGCTGAGCAAGACGCTGGCGAAGATGCGCGTGTACTTCGGCGATCCGCTCTTCGTGCGCGTGGCGCTGCGCATGGAGCCCACGCCCAAGGCGCTGGCGCTGGCCGAGCCGGTGCGGGCCATCATCGAGCGCATGCGGGCCCTGCGCTCGGACCATGCGGCGTTCGAGGCGGCAACGGTGGAGCGCACCTTCAGCTTCTTCATCATCGACGCCGGCGTGGCGCAACTGCTGGCGCCGCTGGTCAACCGCCTGTCGACCGAAGCGCCGAACGTGCGCGTGCAGGCCGTCAACTGCGACGCGCAGCACATCGACCTGTGGCTCGAATCCGGCCTCGTCGACCTGGCCATCGGCGCGTTCCCGAACCTCACGCAGGGCATCCGCCGGCAGCCGCTCTGGCGCGAGCGTTATGTGGCCGTCGCGCGCAAGGACCATCCGCGGCTGGGTGCCGGGCCGGACCCCGGGCCGGACCTCGCGGCATTCGTCGCGGAGAAGCATGTGCTGGTGACGGCGGGCGGCACCGGGCACGAGCACCTGTCCGTCGAGCGCGCCGTGGAAGCGGCCGTGCCGCGCGGCAACATCGTCTGCCGCGTGCCGATGTTCACCACCGCCGCGATGATCGCGCGCCGCTCGGACGCCGTCGCGCTGGTGCCGATGACGCTCGGACGGCAGCTCGCCATCGACATGGGCCTGCAACTCGTCACACCGCCGCTGGAGCTGCCGGAGATCCAGATCGCGATGTACTGGCACGACCGCGTGCACCGCGAAGCCGGCAGCCAGTGGATTCGTGGCGTGCTGCGCGAGTTGTTCCAGGAGGAGCACGCGCGTCCGGCCGGGCGGGGCTGATTCCGCCGGTTATAGTCTGTATGCCCGCCGGCGCGCTGGAGTGCGGGCCGCCCCGCGCCTAGCATGACTCCCAGGTTCCATCGGGAGATTTCCATGCAAGTCCTCACCGAAGCAGAGGCCCTGGCGCCCCACCCCGCCTCCGTCGTGTCGATCGGCATGTTCGACGGTGTGCACCGGGGCCATCGCAGCGTCCTCGCCCAGTTGCGCGCGCGTGGCGATGCGCTGGGATTGCCCACCGTCGTCGTCACCTTCGATCCGCATCCGCGCGCAGTGGTCACGCCGCAGCGCGCGCCGTCGCTGCTCGGCACGCTGGACCAGCGTCTCGCCCTGCTGGCCGACACTGGCGCGGCCGACGCCTGCATGGTGATCCGCTTCGACCAGGCCCGCAGCGCGCAGCCCGTGGAGGAATTCGTCGATCACACCCTGCTCGCCCTGCTCGGCATGCGCGGCCTCGTGGTCGGCGAGAACTTCGCGTGCGGCCATCGGCGCAAGGGCGATATCCCCTATCTGCGGCAGGCGGGCCTGCACAAGGGCTTTACGGTCAGCCCCATCGCGCTGCGCCTGGCGTCGGAAGCCGGCAGCGATGTGGTGTGTTCGTCCACGCATGTCAGGGAGCTTGTCTCGGCCGGCGAGGTGAAGCGGGCGACGGCGGTGCTGGGCCGGCCCTATGCGTTGTCCGGCACGGTGCTGTCGTCGGAGCGCGGCCTGGCGGTCAGGCTGCCGGCGCGCATGTGCCTGCCGGCTTCCGACGACTACGACGGCGTCGTGGCCGATGCGGAGGGCCGATGGGTGCCCGCCGTGCTGCAGGTACGCGACGACCTGTGCGACGTGCGCCCGCTCGCGCAGCCGTCCCCGGGATTTGCGCCGGGCCAGCAGGTCCAGTTGCGCTTCGGCGCGCGGCGCGCACAGGTCGAAGCGGCGTAGTCCGCAACGCCAGACGCGGGAACCTAAGGTAGCGCAGAGTTGTCCGCGCTACCGCTTCTGCGATGCATTGATGTACGGCGTCGCCGGCCTGCTACGCCACGAACCGGCACGCTGATGCGGGCGTCCGGGTATCCATGTTTCGCCCCCGGTTCATGTGGTCGTCGACCTCGGCGGCGCAGCCCAGCATTCTTGGGTAGAGAAAGATCGTGAACGCGGCCGTCTCCAGCGCGCTGCGGGAGTAATGTCCCTCGCGGTAGGGCTTCCACAGCATCTTGAGCAGCAGCGCCGCAATCACGGCGTCGACATTCACGCAGTAGACGTTACGCGAAACACCGGCGTCGAACAGGCTTTGCACGAGTGTCCGGTAGAAGTCATGGAAGACGTTGTATTCCCCGCGCTCCGCGAACAACTGTCGCACGAATACCTCGCGCGGGTCGTGGTTCACGGGCTTGTCCTTGAAGACCGGGTGATTCACGCCGGGAATCTTCTGGATGTCCAGGCTCCCGCTGGTCTTCTTCGTCGACTTGTACCGGGCGTACGCCTCCACATATTTCATCGCCAATGCCTTCAGGTCGATGCCGTGCTTCGCGTCACCGGGGTCGGCGAGGCCGCTGCCATTGAACTGATCGAGCAGGAAGGCTATCCCCTCGAAGCCGTTGCCGCCATGCGTGTACCCGCTGTGAGTAAGAAAGCCGATGAGGGCCTTGTTCAGCTGCACCCGCTCCGGGTCTTCGGGTCCGTCTGCCGAGACCGCGCCCTTCGCGCCCTGTGCGGAGATGGTTCCCGGACCGTTGGAGAGCAGGAGTCCGACAAGCAGCTGGAACGAGATCAGGTCGTCCGCACCTGCCGGCAACCCGAACAAGGCACTGAACGCCACTTCGCCAAGCGAGCGTCGTTCAAGGATGTCGGCCAGCGGCATGCCGCAGAAGCTGGCGGCCCCGTGCTGCTCCGCCGGCACCGATGCGCCGATGAGCGCGCCAAAGAGTTGAATCCACCACGGCAGCCCCTCGGCCGTCAGGCGCGAGATGCGCTTGCGCTGCAGGGGGCCCCACGCGAGCGTGGCGCAAATGGCCGCGAGCACGCCACTGGCAGTCGGCTCGCCCGGAAGGCTTTCCACATACCGGACGAACGCCGATTTCACGCCCCGGGCATGAAGGCCGGCGAGCATGGCCTGCGCACGGGCGTCCGGCTCGCTGCCGGCGAAGAGCGCGTGGTGGTCGAGCCTGACCGATGCGACATCGAAATGCTCATCCGTTGCATCGTCGAGCCTGGCCGCGGCGAAGGCGTCGATCAATACATGCAGCGCCTCGCGGGGCGCGCGTTGCGCGCGCGGCCCGACAATGCTTGCCGCCGCCGCAAGCACGGTATTGGGTGCGTTGCCGGCCTCGCGCGCAGCCTGTGCGGCGGAAAGCGCCGGGCTTCCATGCAAGTTGAGGAAGGCGCCAACGGCAACGTTGATCAGGGCCCCGTCGTTTGCCCCGCCCGGCTCATGCAGCAGCGCAAGGCTCATATTCGTTTCGAGCGGGAACTGCGCCGCATCGAGCATGGAGATGCCGTACAGGCTGGTCACCTGGGACTGCGGATCCATCTGCGATGCGCCGGAAGCGTCCTTCATCGACTGGCGCGGCGGCACTGCGCCAATCTGCAGGTCGAGCGCGGCAATCTGTGCATCGTACGGGGCTGCGGCCCTGACGACAGGCAGGTCGAGGTCCTGCGGCAAGCTCAACCCGCGGTGGCTGCTGAACCACGGCTTCAGCGCGAGGTTCCCTTCCGGTTCGAAGTCTGGCCGACAGGCGTTCTCGCGCATCACCGCCGTCAGCGCCGCCGGGATGTGGGCGATGTTGGTGACCACCGCTCCCCTGGCGGAAACGACCGGGTCGTCGGGGGTGAACACGCCCGATACGCCGAATTTCTCGAGGAACCACTGCTCTTTCGAGGCAGCGTCGTCAGCTCCGCCGGCCATGGCTCCCGCATGGCCGACGGCACGCGTCAACTGCGACTTCCAGCGTCCGACCACGCAAGCGACCACCGGCTTGTTGAAGTTCGCATCCAGCTCGTAGTAGCCGCCGGGCTCGACGTACAGGACGGCCGCCTTGCTGCGCGCATCGTTCGCCAGCGCGACGGCGAATTCCGGCGCCGCGAACTGGATGTACACGTCCTTGCCGCTCGAGATGGCGGTGGTCGTTCCCCAGCCGGCCATGCGCAAGTACGTGGCAATGGTCGTGGTGAAGTTTCCGGAGTTCGAGAAGATGGCGATGGAGCCGGGCCGCAACGCTTCCTCCGGACGGTCGCCCCCGAGGGCGCCGCCAATGCGGACCTGGTTCCAAGCGTCCGCTACGCCAAGGCTGTTGCCCCCGAAGATGTCCACGCCATTGGACTGGCCCATCGCGCGAATTTCGCGTGAGTCGCTCACGGCCAGCTTTTCGGTGACGATGAAGATCTTCTTCAGCTCCGGATTCACCCGGATCAGCTCGGCGACGCCGTCGCGAGCGGCCGACGGCGGGAGGTAGATGACGCCGCAGTTGAAGCGCAGCCCATCGTTCAGCCCTTCGAGCACGTTGTTGTAGACCGGCACGTTGCCGAGCGGGGTCTCCAGCATCTCGCCGCGCTTGCCTGGCGCCGTGCCGAACACCACGTTGCCTCCCGAATAGGCATGACCCACCGGTGTCACGTCGCTCGATTCGCCGCCGAGTATGTTGAGCACGCACACGCGGTCTTCACGTGTGGCAACCTGCGATAGCGAATTGATGCCGACGAAATACTTGAATCCATCCACGCCCTGCTTGTACATGATGTCGTCCTTTCCGAGCCGGCGCTTATGCCGCCTGACGGGTTGAGAGGCCCAGCTTCGCGGCCACTTGTTCGCGGCCGCCTGCCTTCATCCAGGCATCTACCCGCCTTGCATGTTGAATGACCTCGCTCATGTCGGAGTCGAAGCCGAAGAAGCTGTAGGGCAGGCCCAGGGCATCGAGCGTGTCACGCAACGCGCCCATGCCGCGGACCAGGTTCGGTCCCCCGCGGCCCACCACGACGTACAGCGGGGTCGGGCCATGCTGGCTGAAGTGCTCCCGAAGGGCGTCGGCCATGGCGCGGAATGTCTCGAAGATGTCGGTGTTGTTCGACTTGCCGCCGATGATGAACAGCACATTGCTCTGCCGGATCCAGTGTTTGAAGCAGATGCGCGCCACCTCCTTCATCTTTTCATACGGCGGATTGCCGCCGAAATCCGAGGAGATGATGGCCTCGTCACCGAGCATCTGCGTGACCAGCGAGTTCGCGCCACCGCCGAAGGTCGGTGCCAGGATGCTGCCTTTTGCGTTGATGACGTAGACGTCGCTCTGGCCCTGGTAGGTGCGAAGCTGGTTGATTTCCTGCTCGAAGTCCGAGTAGTCCACGGCGAACAGGTGCGGCGGCAGGTTCAGGCGTTGCCAGCGCGGGTCGTCCCGGTCGAACCCGCATTTGAAGTCGCACGCGATGGGCGTGAGGCGGCCCTTGCTATCCTCGCGCATCCGGATCGGATTGAGTTCAAGCGTCGTCATGCCGAATCCGTGGTACAGCTCCCACAGCTTGGGAAGCTGCTGGACCAGCGGCGAAATGATCTGCCTGGGCGCGCCCAGGGTCGAAAGGGCATTCGCCACGACGAAGGCCTTCAGGCCGGTCAACGGGTCGAACGGAACCTGCACGACCTGCGACTTGTCGAGCTCCTCGATGTCCATGCCGCCGTGGTGCGTGAGCGTCATGGTCGGTGCGCGGAAGTGCGTGGAGTCGGTGATCGAGAAATACACCTCGTGCTCGGCGGGTACCCCGGCTTCGAAGGTGACGCCATTGGCTTTCGAGACGACGTTACCCACCCGGTGTTCGGCAAAGTAGAGGCGCTCCTTCTCCTTGAGCGCAGTGGTCAGGTCGGTCGCGCGGCCAATCAGGCCTGCCTTTCCCTTCTTGCCGACGCCGCCCTTGAAGACGGGCTTGATGAAGATCAGGCCGTGCTTCGCCAGCATGGCGCGAATCTGTTCCTCGCTGGCGTCCGGCCCCAATACTTCCGGCGTGGGAAAGCCGACGAACCGGAGCATGCTGGCTCCGTGCAACATACCGGTGACTTGCATGGTTACCTCATGATGTACGTTGAAGAATTGGCGTGACCGGAGCGCTGTCGTGCGCGGGCTCCCTGTCAAACCCGTAGAACGCGTGGGGGGTCGTGCGCAGGATGGCGTCGGCGAGCGCTGGCTGCAGGTGCATGTCCAGCAGTGTCGAGAGCGTGCGGCCGTAGTCGATCGCGTGTTCGAATTGCGTGTGGGGCCAGTCGCTGCCCCACATCAGGCGCGCCGGGCCGAAGGCGTCCAATAGCTGGAAGGTTGCGTCGCGCGCAAACCCCGAGCCCGGCTTCGCGCAGCGGTATGCGCCGGAAATCTTGACCCAGACGCGACCCGAGGCGCCGAAGCGGAGCAGGTCACCGAACCCCGGATCGGCTACCCCCTTGTCCGGGTCGGGCCTGCCAAAGTGGTCCACGACGACCGGCAAGCCGGCCGCGAGAAGCGATTCGACGAGCGGCGCCATGTCCGACGCCTGCCTGTGCAACTCGACATGCCAGCCAAGCCGGGACAACCGTCGCCACAGTGTGGTCCAGGGGGCCGCACTCACCTCGGGAAGGGGTTGCCCTATCAGGTTGAGCCGCACGCCGGTGACCCCCTCGCGACTCATCCGTAGCAATTCATCGTCCCCGATATCCGGCGCGACAACGGCGACGCCGCGCAGTCTCCGGGGCTCCCTTGCCAGTGCTTCCAGCAGAAAGCTGTTGTCGGTCCCGAGGAAACTGGGCTGGACCAGCACGGCATGGCCGATGTCCCGCTCGTCCAGCAGCGTCAGGTAGGTGTCCAGTGTCGCGTCGTAGCCGGGCGCGTAGCGCCGCCCCGGTGCCAGGCGCAGCGATTTCGAGAAGACATGCGCATGCGTGTCCACGCGAGGCGGCATCGGCGGTGCCGCCTGTACCGTGTGTACCGGATCGTTCATCGCTGGCTCCGCGCACTGTCTGCCGCAAGTCCGGCGCCGCTGACCGGCCCGGCGGCCTGCTCGCCACCAGCCGCGCGCAGGCGCTTGCCCCGGGTCTCGGGGAGCATGAGGACGGCAACCATCGCCAGTCCGTAGGCAATGGCGGCATCGATGCCGATGGCGGCGCCCAGGGACATCGAATGGCTCATGTAACCCACCAGCACGGGGAAGCCCGCCGACGCAATGCGACCGAAGTTGTAGCAAAAGCCAACTCCCGTGCCGCGCATTTCCGCCGGGTAGAGTTCGTTGAACAGTGCGCCGAGACTGGCCGGAATGCCTGCCGCGAAAAAGCCCAGCGGGAATCCCAGGACGAGCATCTCCTTGTTGCTCAGCGGAAGCATCACGTACGCCAGCACGGTGACGACGCAGCAGAACGCGAAGAGCGCGATGTTGCGCCGGCGCCCGATGCGGTCCAGCAGATAGGCGCTTGCCATGCAGCCGCACCAGAAGGCGACGATGACGACGGCCAGGTATCCGCCTGTGTCCAGCACCGAGAGGTGCCTCTCCCTGGAGAGAAAGGTCGGAAGCCAGGTCATGATGGCGTAGTAGCCCCCATGCGCGCCCGTGCCCAGCACGGCGCCGATCAAGGTCGTCCTGATCACGCGCGGCTGGAACACCTCCGTCACCTGCGTCCACAGGGAGATTCTTTCCTCGCTGGCCCTGGGTGCGATGCGCGCGGGCTCCCGGAGATTGCGGCGGACATAGAGCACGAGAAACGCCGGCAGCAGGCCAACGCCGAACATTACGCGCCACGCCATGTCGGCTGGCAGCCAGGAAAAGGCTGCCGCGTACAGGAGGACCGCCCCACCCCAGCCGATGGCCCAGGCGCTCTGCACGGCGCCCATCGCCCTGCCGCGGTTCTCCGTGCTGATGGTCTCCGCCATCAACACGGCCCCGGCGGCCCACTCGCCGCCGAATCCGAAGCCTTGCAGCGCCTTCAGTACCAGCAATTGCGGAAAGCTCTGGGCAAAGGCACAGAGGAAGGTGAACCCCGCGAACCAAAGGATCGTCACCTGCAGCGTCCGGACGCGCCCCAGCTTGTCGGAGAGGGCGCCAGCCAGCCATCCGCCGAGCGCCGACGAGATCAGCGTCACGGCACTGATGAGCCCCGCCTGCGTGTGGTCGATGCCGTAGGCGGCGATGATCGCGGGAATGGCCAGCGTGAACATCTGCACGTCGAGGGCGTCGAGGCCCCAGCCGGCAAAGCAGCCCCAGAACGTGCTGCGTTCGAGGGGGGTGCTTTGCTTGTACCAAGTGAACATCGCCGTCTCCTGTGTCAACTCATATATTCATATACATGACTATATGACACAGTCTAGACCAAGGCGGAGATGTGTCACTGCGGGCAAACCCTCGGTTCCGGGACTTGCTGTAGAGTTGGCTTTCCTGTGGACAACTATATGAATCATGGATACGAACACGTTCGCGGCGAAGCCCGACGATCGTTTGCCGCGTTACCAGCAGCTACGTGACGACATCGTGCGCCGGATCGCGCAGGGCGAGTGGGCTCCGGGGCAGGCCATTCCCACCGAAGCCGAGCTGAGCCAGTTCTACGAGGTGGCGACCGGGACACTCCGGAAGGCCATCGACCTGCTGGTGGCCGACGGCGTGCTGACGCGCACGCAGGGCAAGGGCACGTTCGTGCGCCGGCCGCGCTTCGACGCCTCCCTGTTCCGCTTCTTCCGGTTCAAGTCCGCGGATGGACAAGCCGTCCAGCCGACCGCGAAGGTGCTCGACCGCGAGGTCGCGAAGCCGGACGAAGCCGTTCGCACGACGCTCGGCATGAAGCCAAACGAGAAGGCCATTCACCTGTCCCGGGTCCGCCTGATCGGGGCCGAGCCGGTCCTGTCGGAAGATATCTGGCTGCCCCGAAGCCGTTTTGAAGCGTTGGCGACCTTGCCGCTCGATGAATTCGGAGACCTGATGTACCCGCTTTACGAGCGGCTCTGCGGGCAGATCGTCGCATCCGCCACCGAGATCCTGAATGTCGGCCAGGCCACCGGGGACGACGCGGCGCTGCTGCACATTGCCCCCGGCGCGCCGGTGATCCTGGTCCAGCGGGTAGCATCGGATTTCGCCGGCACGCCGATCGAATGGCGGATCACGCGAGGCGCCGCGACCACCTTCCAGTACCAGGTCGACATTCGCTGACCGCCCCGCCTCCGCACGCCGTCCACATGCCGCGGACATAGGGCCTGCGGCTTCCCCTCCGCGCCGGCTCTGTTGCGCGCGCCGTTCCAGGCACACCCATCCACCCGCCTTCCCGACGCATGCCCGACGCAGGCCGCCTATCGCCGGCCGTTCGGGTAATTCCCCATGGCAACCAGCCCGCAATCATATAAACATATATATGACTAAATCAATTATCCCGTCTGTTCACCTGTTGCACCCGCCTCCCTGAGGCGACGGTTCGACCGGCAGCCGGCAAGAACCCGGAGCGAACATCATGTCTACATCCGCAATTCCCGAGCAGCAGGTCATGAGGAAGATGGAGCGGCGGCTATTGCCTCTGCTGATCGTCATGTTCCTCATCGCGTTCATCGACCGCCAGAACGTCGGCTTTGCCAAGCTTGAAATGGTGCAGGCCCTTGGCATGACCGAGGCCGCATACGGGCTCGGGGCCTCGCTGTTCTTCATCGGCTACCTGCTGTTCGAGGTGCCGAGCACCCTCGCCCTGCATCGCTTTGGCGCCCGCACGTGGCTCGCACGGATCATGCTCACCTGGGGCGTGATTACCGTCCTGCTGGCGTTTACGCGATCGCTGCCGGTGTTCTACGCATACCGGTTTGCCCTGGGCATCGCCGAAGCCGGCTTCTATCCGGGCGTCATCTATTTCCTGACGCAATGGTTCCCCCAGAGTTACCGCACGCGCGTGCTCGGCTTCTTCACGCTTGGCAGTTCGCTTGCCAATATGCTCGGGTCGCTGGTGGGCGGCCTTTTGCTTTCGCTGGGCGGCACGTGGGGCTTCGCAGGCTGGCAATGGGTGTTCATGGCCACCGGCGTCCCGGCCATCCTGATCGCGTTCGTCGCGCTCAGGTACCTGCCGAATTCAGTGAAAGACGCGTCATTCCTTTCCCGGGGCGAAAAGGACACCGTGCTGGCCGCGCTGGAGCGCGAAGCCTCCACCGAAGCCAGGGCATCCCGCCCCTGGGCCGCGCTCGTCGACCCGAAGGTCCTGCTGTTCGCCGCGACCTACATGCTGATGTCGACATCGTTGTACGGCGTGACTTACTGGATGCCGACCCTCGTGAAAAGCTATGGGGTCTCGTCGACAGTCAACGGCCTCCTGAACATGATTCCCTGGGCACTGGCAACGCTGCTTCTGCTCTGGCTGCCCGGGAAGCTGAAGCGCGAGCGCGTCGTCTTGCGGGCGATGACCGTCGTCGCCGGTATTGGCGTCGTTTGCTTCGCATCCAGCCTGGTACTCCCGACGGTTTCCCTGCGATTCATCGCCCTGTGCCTGGGTGGGGCGTGCATTCCGCTGCTCTACCCGTGCTTCTGGTCCCTGCCGCCGCGCTTCTTCTCCGGCGCGCGCGCCGCGGCAAGCGTTGCAGCGATCAACTGTATCGGCAATCTTGGCGGGTTCTTCGGCCAGAACCTGATGCCCTATGTTGGCAAGGTGAGCCAGAGCCATAGCGCGCCAATGCTCGTGCCGACGGCGTGCCTTCTGGCGCTGGCCATGGGTACGGCCATTGCGCGGGCGGCGGGATCTCGCCGCAGGGCGGCCATGGAGTCCGCAGGGGCGCCATTGGCGTGACGTCAGACCTCGCACCGGCAGCGCACTGCCGCCTCAGTGCGCGCCGGCGGCCGCACCCGACGCCGCGCCGCGGCCAGGCCTCGTGAACCAGATCAGCGGCACGATGGCGACGAAGATCACGCCCGAGACCCAGAAGATGTCGTTCAGTCCGAGCATCACCGCCTGCAGGTTCAGTGACCGCTCGAAGTACGCCGCGGCCTGGCCTTGCGTGAAGTGCATGGCGGACTGGATCTGGTCGAGCGCGGCGCCGTACAGCGGATCGTCGGGGCTGGCCCGCTCGATCAGGCGGGCGTGGTGCAGCACGGCGCGGTCGTTCCAGGCGGTGGTCGCCAGCGACGTGCCGACCGCGCCGCAGAATACGCGCACGAAGTTCGACAGACCCGCGGCGGCGGGAATCCTGTCGGCAGGCAGTCCCGACAGGATGATGGCCGTCAGCGGCACGAAGAACAGCGCGGTCGGGATGCCCTGCAATAGCGTGGGCAGCACCAGCGTGTAGAGATCCACCCCGGTGGTGAACCGGGACCGCATGAAGAACACGGCCGCGAAGCCGAGGAAAGACAGCGTGGCGAGCACCCGCAACTCGGACTTGGGAAGGATGCGGCCGATCACCGGCGCCAGCAGCACGGCGAAGATGCCCAGCGGCGCGGTGGCAAGGCCCGCGCTGACCGCCGGATAGCCGAGATACTGCTGCATCCATTGCGGCAGCACCACGAGATTGGCGAAGAACACCGCGTAGGCCACCGAGATTGCGATGGTGCCGGCCAGGAAGTTGCGGCCCCGGAACAGGCGCAGGTCGACGATGGGATCGGGCTCGGTGAGTTCCCAGATCACGAAGAACAGGAAGCTGACCAGCGCGACCACGGCCAGCGTGACGATAACCGGCGAGTGGAACCAGTCGAGGTCCTTGCCCTTGTCGAGCATGATCTGCAGCGACGCCACCCAGGCGACCAGCGAGGCGAGGCCGACGAGGTCGATGGGCAGCTTGCGCGCGGGCGTCTCGCGGTCGCGGTAGATCGCCCACGTCACGGCGGCGGCGAAGAGGCCCACGGGGACGTTGATGTAGAAGATCCACGACCAGGAATAGCTGTCGGTCATCCAGCCGCCCAGCGCCGGGCCGGCGATGGGGCCGACGGTGGCGGTCATGGCCCACAGCGCGAGCGCGCTCGCGCTCTTCTCCTTCGGATACGACGACAGCAGGAGCGACTGCGACAGCGGGATCAGCGGCCCCGCCACCGCGCCCTGCAGGATGCGCGCGGCCAGCAGCACGGTCAGGTTGGGCGCGATGCCGCACAGCCACGACGACAGCACGAACATCAGGATGGCACCGACGAAGAGCCGGACCTGCCCCACGCGCTGGGTGAGCCAGCCGGTCAGCGGGATCGCCACGGCATTGGCGGCGGCGAACAGCGTGATGACCCAGGTGCCCTCGTCCACCGACACACCGAGGTTGCCGGAGATGGTCGGGATGGCCACGTTGGCGATGGATGAATCCAGCACGTTCATGAAGGTGGCGAGGGCCACGGCGAAGCTGCCCATGACGAGCTTGCCGCCGGTGAGTGGAGCCGGGGCTGGGGCTGGCGTGGTTTGCATCGGGTCTTGCGATGACATGGTCCGTTCCTGCTAGATATCTGACTTGTCAGATAAATGGACAAAAAAAGACGCACTCAGGCGTCCGTGAATTTTGCGAGCAGCCGGCGGAACTCGACGAACTCCGCCTTCGTGAAGTTGCGCAGGCGGTGGTTGAGTACCGCGGGGGCGACCTCGGGAATGCGCTCGGCGACTGCCTGGCCCTTCTTCGTCAGCGCCAGCTTCACCACGCGGCGGTCCTCGGCACACCGGCTGCGCTGCAACAGGCCCCTCGCCTCCAGCTTGTCGAGCATGCGGGTCATCAGGCCGGTGTCGATGCCGAGCAGTTTGCTCAGTTCGAACGGGGTGGCGGCCACGCCACGCGTCAGCGACAGGACGATGCCCATCTGCTGGCCCGTGATGTCGAGTTCCTTCAGCGCCGCATCCATCTCGTTGAGCAGCGTGTTGCGGGCCCGGTTGAGGAAGAACCCCACGCTCTGGGTGAGCTGGAAGTTTTCCTTCGTGTAGTGATCCATGGCGGTCTTCCAATTTCGTTGACGTGAACAATAGCTGATGCATCAGATAAATTCAAGGAGCGTCACCGCGACAGCCGGCGGGGCCCGGGCGCACTGGCACAAACCCTGACTTTGGCATTGCCGAATTGCCACCGCGCGCACTGCCGACGATCATCATCGTCCGACCGATTTCGCCGTTCGCATCCGCATGAGTGCAATCCTGCAGGGCATCAAGGTGCTCGACCTCACCCGCGTCGTCGCTGGCCCGTGGGCCACGCAGAACCTGGCCGACATGGGCGCCACCGTCTACAAGATCGAGAAACCCGGTGACGGCGACGACACGCGCCGCATGGGCCCCTTCCTCACCGGCGCCGACGGCAACGAAACCAACGACTCCGCCTTCTTCCTCTGCTGCAACCGCGGCAAGCAGTCCGTCACCGTGGACATCTCGAAGCCCGAGGGCGCGGAACTGGTGCGCCGGCTCGCGGCGCGCTGCGACGTGGTGGTGGAGAACTACAAGGCCGGCAGCCTGAAGAAGTACGGGCTCGACTACGAGAGCATCCGCGCGGTGCGTCCGGACGTCATCTACTGTTCCGTCACCGGTTTCGGCCCCGACGGCCCCTACGCGCCCCGCCCCGCCTATGACTTCATCCTGCAAGGCATGGCCGGCCTGATGAGCACCTGCGGCCAGCCCGACGGCGCGCCCGGCGCGGCGCCGATGCGCACCGCGATCCCGCTCACCGACATCCTCACCGGCCTGTACGCCTCGGTGGCGCTGATGGGCGCGCTCTACCACCGCCAGGCCACCGGCGAGGGCCAGTACATCGACGCCGCCATGCTCGACGCCGCCGTGGCCGCCAACGGCCATCTCGCGCTCGGCTACCAGATGACCGGCAAGGTGCCGCAGCGCGCCGGCAACAGCAACCCGGTGGCGTCGCCCTCCGAGGTGTTCGCCTGCCGCGACGGGCATCTCATCATCGCCGCCGGCAACAACGGGCAATTTGCCGCGCTGTGCCGCGTGCTGGGCTGCGAGGCGCTGCTCGGCAATCCGGATTTCGCGCAGAACGTGGACCGCGTGCGCCATCGCCCTGCCCTGCGCGAGGCGCTCGGCGCCCACCTGTCGAGCTGGAATGCCGCGGACCTCGTGCCCGCGCTGGAAGCCGCCGGCGTGCCGTGCGGGCCGATCAACCGCATGGACGAAGTGTTCGAGGACCCGCAGGTGCAGCATCGCGGCCTGCTGGTGCGGCTGCCGCACGCCAGCGGCACCGACGCGCCCACGCTGCGCAGCCCGCTGCGCTTCTCGGCCACGCCCGTCACCATGACGGCCCCGCCGCAGCTTGGGCAGCACACCGAGGCGGCGCTGTGCGAGGAACTGGGGATGACGGCGGCGGATGTGCGGGCGTACCGCGAGCGCGGGCTGGTCTGAGATTGACCTGGCCTTTCTCCCCTCTCCCCTTGGGAGAGGGGATGGGGGTGAGGGCAGGCGTATCGTCGGGCGCCATCGCACCAGGTACCGCCGGCCCTCTCCCCCGCCCCCTCTCCCGCAAGCGGGAGAGGGGAGCAACCTTCCGGGCATCAATCCAGCTTGACTCCCGCCTTGTGCACGACGCCAGCCCAGCGCACCGCTTCCTCCTTGATAAAGGCCTGGAACTGGTCCGGCTTGCCGCCCACGGGGTCGATGCCGTAGTCGATCAGCCGCGTGCGCACGTCGGGCGAGTGCACCACCGCGTCGAGTTCCGCCGACAGCTTGTTGAGGATGGCCGGCGGCGTCTTCGCCGGCGCCAGCACGCCGATCCAGCTGCCCGGCATGACGTTCGGATAGCCGGCCTCCGCCATGGTCGGCACGTCGGGCGCCGACGGCCAGCGGGTGGGATTGGTGATCGCCAGCGCGCGCACCTTGCCGGCCTTCGCCAGCGGGGCCATGGTCTGGACCGAATCGAAGATCACGGCGACCTGACCCGAGAAGAGGTCGGGCAGCGCGGGCGAAATGCCCTTGTACGGGATGTGCATCATCGGCACGCCCGTGCCCTGCGCGAACAGTTCGCCCGCGAGGTGCGCGCCGGAGCCGTTGCCGCTGGACGCGAAGGTCATCTTGTCCGGATTCGCCTTGCCCCACGCCACCAGTTCCTTCACGGTCTTCGGCGGCAGCTGCGCGCTCGACACCATCAGCAGCGGAATGCGGCCGATCTCGCTGACGCCGGTCAGGTCCCTGATCGGGTCATAGCTCATCTTGCCGTACAGGCTTGGATTGATGGCGTGCCCGGCCACCACGACCAGCAGCGAGTATCCGTCCGGCGACGACTTGGCGACGTTGTCCGAGCCGATCATGCCATTGGCGCCGGGCCGGTTCTCCACCACCACCGGCTGGCCGAGGCGCTGCGCCAGCTTCTGCATGACGAGGCGCGTGACGGTGTCGGACACCCCGCCCGGCGTGTAGGGCACCACCACCCGGATCGGATGCGACGGATAGCCGGCGGCGCCGTCCTGCGCGAACGCGGGCAGGCCGACCAGCAGGCCGCCGGCGATCATGGCCCCTTGCGCAAGCCGGCGCAGCACGGGGCGGCGGGACCGCCTGCGTTGTGATTCGTGTTGGTCTTTCATTTCCACCAGTCTCCTGTCTTTCTAATTGTCGAGGGCCGGCTACAGCCCTCCCTTCACGCCTTCATGCCTTTCACACGTCCCACGCCTGCGGGACGGACAACGGGAAATCGAGCAGCATCTGCGCAAAGCTCTTGCCGAGCGGGTCCGAGCGCAGGCTCGCCACCCCGCCGCCGCCGAGCGCGCCGTGCATGAGGAAGTTCAGCGCGTGCAGGCCCGGCACCTCGAAGCGCTCGACCTCGCCCGTCACCAGGTGCGCGAAGTAGTCGCGCACCGTGGCCGGTGTGAGCTGCTCGCGCAGCAGTGCCAGGTACTCGGGCTTGCGCGCGATCACGCCGATGTTCTCGTCGTCGCCCTTGTCGCCGCTACGCGCATACGCGAGCGCCACCAGCGGGCGCTGCACGCGCGGGCCGGCGGGAATGGCGGACGCAGGGACTTCAACCGGCGCAGCCGGCTCCGGCGTGCGCGCCTCGGCCGCCACGGGCAGCATCACGCGGCGATCGTCCATCTCGACGGTCATCGGCACCGCGTCCTTCGGCACGAGGAACGAGAACACCTTGACCACCGGCTGGATATCGACCCGGCCGGAGAACGACGAGCGCGTGCCAGCCGCCATCGACGTGCCCGCCGATGCGCACTCGCGCTGCAGGAAGGCCAGCGCGCGGGACTGCGCGTGGCGCGCGCCGATGCGCAGCACCACCTCGCGCGTGGGCAGCTCGCGCGCGTGCGGGCCGTAGTGCGATTCGCAGCCGAGCAGCTCGACCAGCGTCTCGCTGTAGTCGCCCATGCCGCGCGCGGCCAGCATGGCGCGCGTGCGCGCGAGCAGCGCGTCCGCGGTGCGGCGGGCCTTGGCGGGCGCGTCGATGCCGCGGATGGCCATCATCACGCTGATCTGGTAGCCGTCCTGCCAGGTGGCGTTGCCCTTGTAGTGCATGCCGGGCGCGCGGCCACGGGCGCCGTGCACGCGCACGCGGCCGTCGGCGGTGGCCTCGGTGCGCACCTCCCGGAAGTCGCAGGTGACGTCGGGCATCAGGTAGTTGGCGGGATCGCCCACTTCGTACAGGACCTGTTCGGCCACGGCGGCGGGATCGAGCAGGCCGCCGGTGTTGTCGGGCTTGGAGAGCACGAAGTTGCCGTCGGCGTCGCAGTCGATGACCGGATAGCCGACGCGGTCCCAGTCGGGCACGCGCTGCCAGTCGGTGAAGAGGCCGCCGGTCGCCTGCGCGCCGCACTCGATCACGTGGCCGGCGAGCGTGCCCGCGGCGAGGCGATCCCAGTCGTCCCAGCCCCAGCCGAACTCGTGCGCGAGCGCGCCCACCACCACGGCGCTGTCCACGCAGCGGCCGGCGATGACGATGTCGGCATCCATGTCGAGCGCGCGGGCGATGCCCTGCGCGCCGGTGTAGACGTTGGCGGACCACGGCTCGGTGGTGGGCACGGCGGCGCCGTCGAGCTGGGTCAGGCCGGACACGCACCAGCCCGTGAAGGCGTGCTCGACGTCGTCGCCGCTGACTACCGCCACGCGGGGATGCAGGCCGTGCTGCGCGGCGACCTTGAGCAGCGCGTCGCGGCAGGCGTGCGGGTTCAGGCCGCCGGCGTTGGCGATGACGCGCACGCCGCGCTGCATGATCTCGGGCAGATGCGGGCCGATGGCCGCGTTGACGAAGTCGGTGGCATAGCCCAGCGCGGGGTCCTTGGCGCGGGCGCGCGCCAGGATCGACATGGTGGTCTCGGCCAGGTAGTCATAGACGAGGTACTGCAGGCCGGGGACCGTCAGCAACTGGGGCGTGGCGGTGGCCGAGTCGCCCCAGAAGCCGCTGGCGCCGCCGATGCGGACGGTCTCTGCCCGCTGGCCGCTGCGGCGGTTCGTCTTGTCAGTGGATTTGCGGCTCATGCCTTGCCCTCCCCGGCGCTGTCGCTGTCGTCGTCCTTCCGGGCTTCCACCCGCACCAGCAGCGAGCCGGCGGTGGCCTGCCCGCCGGCGCGCGCCGACAGTTCCGCCACCACGCCCGCGAACGGTGCGGCAAGGGTGTGTTCCATCTTCATGGCCTCGAGGATGACCAGCGGCTGGCCGGCCTCGACGCGATCGCCCTCGGCCACGTTGACGGCGACGATGCGCGCGGTCAGCGGGGCGGCGAGCGTGCCGGTGGCCTCGCCGCCGGCATTGCGGCGGCGCGGGTCGTGGCGGGCGAAGCGCCAGCCCCGGCCATCCTGGAACAGGTGAAGGGCCTGCTCGTCGGCGGCGTGGACGAGCGGCCAGGCGACGCCGTCGCATTCGATCAGCGCCGTGCCGGCGGCCGGATCGGTGCGCAGCACGCGCACATGCAGCGGCACCGCGCCGGACTCGCCGCGCGGATTGACGGTGACGTCCCACCCTTCCGCCGCCGCGCGTACGCCGGCCTCCCACGACTTGCCGTCGGCATGCAGCACGACGGTCGACGCCGCGCGCGACAGGGCGGCGGGCCTGTCCTTCGCGAGCAGGCCGGACACGGCCATGGCGGCGCCGGCCAGCACATGGCGCGGCACCTCGGCCGGTTGCAGCGCAGCCTGCATGTGGGTGTCGACAAAGCCCGTGTGGACATCGTTGCCGGCGAACGCCGCGCTGGCGAGGCAGGCGGCGAGGAACGGCTGGTTGGTCGGCACGCCCAGCAGCACGCAGTCTTCCACCGCGCGCAGCAGCTTGCGGCGCGCTTCCTCGCGGGTGCGGCCATGCGCGACCAGCTTGGCGACCATCGAGTCGTAGTGCGTGGGGATGGCGCCGCCCGCTTCGAGGGCGTGGTCGACGCGCACGTCGCGCCCGGCCTCCGGCACGCGCCAGCGCAGCACGGGGCCGCCCTGCGGCAGGAAGCCGGCGGGCACGTCCTCGGCGGTCAGGCGGACCTCGATGGCGTGGCCGTCGAATGTCACGTCGTCCTGCGCGACCGGCAGGGCTTCGCCGGCAGCGACGCGCAGTTGCCAGTCGACGAGATCGAAACCGGTAATCGCCTCGGTGACGGCATGTTCCACCTGCAGGCGGGTGTTCATCTCCATGAAGTAGAAGCTGCCTTGCGCGTCGAGCAGGAATTCCATCGTGCCCGCCCCCACGTAGCCGATGGCGCGCGCGGCACGCACCGCGGCCTCGCCCATGCGGGCGCGCAGCACCGGCGAGACGGCTGGCGACGGCGCCTCCTCGATCACCTTCTGGTGGCGGCGCTGCACCGAGCAGTCGCGCTCGCCGAGGTGGATGACGTTGCCGTGGGTATCGGCGAACACCTGGATTTCGACATGGCGCGGCGTGATGACGGCGCGTTCGAGGATCAGCTCGTCGGAGCCGAAGGCGGCGGCGGCTTCGGAGCGGGCGCTCGCGAGCGCGGCGGGCAGCGCGGACGCCTCGCGCACGAGCCGCATGCCGCGCCCGCCACCGCCGGCGGCGGCCTTGACCATCAGCGGGAAGCCGATGCGCGCGGCCTCGGCCAGCAGCGTGGCGTCGTCCTGCGCGGCGCCCTGGTAGCCGGGCACGCACGGCATGTCGGCGGCCAGCATCAGGCGCTTGGCCTCGGCCTTGTTGCCCATCGCGCGGATGGCGCCGACGGGCGGGCCGACGAAGACCAGTCCGGCCGCCGTCACCGCCTCGGCGAATTCGGCGTTTTCGGCGAGGAAGCCGTAGCCGGGGTGGATGGCATCGGCGCCGGCCGCCTGCGCGGCGGCGAGGATGGCCGGGATGTTCAGGTACGACGCACGCGGCGCGGCGGCGCCGATGCACGCGGCGCGGTCGGCGAAGGCGACGTGCGGGCTGTTGCGGTCGGCTTCGGAATAGACGGCAACGGTACCGAGGCCGAGCCGGCGCGCGGTGCGCATGATGCGCACCGCGATCTCGCCGCGGTTGGCGACGAGGAGGGTGTGGAAGGGTCGGCTGGAAGCGGACATGGGAATCTCGGATATTTGGTTAATGCACCTGGCGCTGTCTCCCCTCTCCCTTTGGGATAGGGGAGAAGACAGGGGTACCGACGTTCGCATCGCCACGCTCCCCTCTCCCATTGGGAGAGGGGCCGGGGGTGAGGGGCGGCGTAACGTCAGGCGATATCGTCTGCAGAGCCGCCTTGCCCTCTCCCCCGCCCCTCTCCCGCGAGCGGGAGAGGGGAGCAAACAAGCGGTGGGTATCGACAGGCCTCAGCCAGACCCTGTCGCCTGCGCCGCCCGCACCGTCTCCGCATCGAACCGCACCGCCCAGCGCGGATCGCGCTTCTCGCGGAACGCGGCAATACCCTCGGCGCCTTCGGCACGCATGCACGCCGCGAACACGTGCGACGCATCGTCCAGCAACCCGGGCACCGGCTCCTGCCCGCAACGCCCCACCAGTGCCTTGAACTGGAGGTTGGCGTGCGGACCGCAGCGCCCGATGCGGGTCAGCCATTCGGCGATCAGGCTGTCCAGTTCCTCGCTGTCTTCGGCCAGTTGGTCGACCAGTCCGAGCGACAGCGCCGCCGCCCCGTCGAGCCGCTCGCCCGTCAGCCCCAGCCGGCGCGTACGCGTCGGACCGAGCCGGCCCACCACGAACGGCGCGATCTGCGCGGCGATGATGCCCAGCGTGGTCTCCGACAGCGCGAAGCGCGCGGCGCGGGTGGCCAGCACGATGTCGGCGGCGCAGGCCAGGCCCATGCCGCCGCCCATGGCGGGGCCGTCGACGGCGGCGATGACCGGCACCGGCACCGCGGCGAGGCGCGTCATGAAGTAGCCGAACTGGCGGTTGCGCGTGGCGACCGGGTCTTCCTCGCTGGCGTCGGCATCGAGCCGCGCCTGGAAGTTGCCGACGTTGCCGCCGGCGCTGAAGGTGCCCCCGGCACCGCGCAGCACCAGCGCGCGGACGTCCGGGTCGGTCTCCGCCTGCGCCACGGCTTCGGCCAGCGCGGCGACCACCTCGGGCGCCAGTGCGTTGCGCGTGGCGGGGACATTGAGGGTGGCGAACAGCACGCCGCTTACGCGGCGCACGATCACGGGTTGATCGCTCATGGCCGGCCTCAGCGGTCGCTGCGGGACATCAGTCCCATCTGCTTGGCGATGACCTGCAGCATCACCTCGTCCGCGCCGCCGCCGATGGAGCCGAGGCGGAAGTCGCGATAGGCGCGGTTAGCGTGGTTGTCCCACGTGTAGCCCATGCCGCCCTGGAACTGGATGCACCAGTCGGCGATCTCGCGCGACAGGCGGCCGGCCTTCAGCTTGGCCATCGACGCCAGCTCGACCACGTCCTGCCCGTTGATGTAGGCCTGCGTGGTGACATGCACCAGCGCGCGCAGCGATTCGAGTTCGGTCTTCAGTTCGGCCAGCTTGAACTGGATGTACTGGTTGTCGAGCAGCGGCTTGCCGAAGGCGATGCGCTGGCGCAGGTAGTCTGCGGTTTCCTCGATCAGCGCGTCGCACGACAGGCGGCGGGCGGCGCCGTTCAGCCGCTCCTCCTGGAACTGCTTCATCTGGTAGATGAAGCCCAGCCCTTCCTCGCCGATGCGGTTGCGCACCGGCACGCGCACTTCGTCGAAGAAGATCTGCGCGGTGTCGGAGCACCACATGCCCATCTTGCGGATCTTCTGCGTCTCCACGCCGCGCACGCGCTTGCCGTTCTCCTTGAGCGGCACGATGATCAGCGACTTGTTCTTGTGGACCGGGCCGTCGGACGTGTTGCACAGCAGGCAGATCCAGTCGGCCTGCGTGCCGTTGGTGATCCACATCTTCGAGCCGGAGATGACGTAGTCGTCGCCGTCGCGGCGGGCGCGGGTCTTGAGCGACGCCACGTCGGAACCGGCGCCGGCCTCGGACACGCCGATCGACACCACCACGTCGCCCGAGATCGCCGGCGCGAGGAATTCGCGCTTCAGCGCGTCGGAGCCGAAGGCGGCCAGCGCGGGCGTCGCCATGTCGGTCTGCACGCCGACGCCCATGCCCACGCCCTGCGCGCGCGCGTGGCCCAGCGCTTCGGCGGCGGCAACGGCGTAGGAGAAGTCGAGGCCGAGGCCGCCGTACTCCACCGGCTTGGTGATACCGAGGAAGCCGAGGTCGCCCATCTTCTTGAACAGTTCGTGGGCCGGGAAGATCTCGGCGGCTTCCCACTCGTCGACGTGGGGATCGATCTCCGCCGAGACGAAGCGGCGGATGCTGTTCATGATGTTGCGGTGGTCTTCGGTGTAGAGCATGTTCTGTCTCCTGGGAGTGTTCTTTTGTCGCTCCCCTCTCCCATTCATGGGAGAGGGGTTGGGGGAGAGGGCGGGCGCAACGGGTGGCGATGTCGCCAGCATGACCGCTCGCCCTCTCCCCCACCCCTCTCCCGCAGGCGGGAGAGGGGAGAAAAACCGTTAGAACCGCGCCACGCCGAACTGCATCGCACGCGGCGTCCTTGCCGCCGCCTCGCGGGCAGTGGCCAGCACGAAGGCGAGCACGGCGCGGGTGTCGCGCGGGTCGATCACGCCGTCGTCGAGCAGCAGGCCGCTGGTGACGAAGGCGCTGCCCTGCCGCTCGAAGTTGGCGACGATCTCGGCAGTCTGCGCGGCAAGCGCGGCCTCGTCCACGGCCACGCCCTTGCGGGCGGCCTGCTGGCGGGCAACGATCTCCAGCGTCATGGCCGCCTGCTCGCCGCCCATCACGGCGGTGCGCGCGTTGGGCCACGAGAAGCAGAAGCGCGGGCGGAAGCCGCGACCGCACATGCCGAAGTTGCCGGCGCCGAAGCTGGCGCCGCAGTACAGCGTAATCTGCGGCACGGTGGAGTTCGACAGCGCCTGGATCATCTTGGAGCCGTGCTTGATCATGCCGGCCTCTTCCGACGCCTTGCCGACGATGAAGCCCGTGGTGTTCTGCATGAACACGATGGGCGTGCCGGACTGGTTGCAGGCCTGGATGAACTGCGCGGCCTTGGTCGCGCCGGCCGGGTCGATCGGACCGTTGTTGGTGATGAAGCCGACCGCATGGCCCTCGATGCGCGCATGGCCGCAGACGGTGCCGGGGCCGTAGTCGGGCTTGAACGGCAGCCACGCCGAATCGTCGACGAGGCGGGCGATGACTTCGCGCATGTCGACCGGGCGCTTGTGGTCGAGGGTCATCACGGCGTCCAGTTCGGCGGCGTCGAGCTTCGGCGCACGGGCCGGCTGCGGCGAGGCCGGTTCGACACGCGGCCAGTCGAGGCTCGCGACGATGTCGCGGGCGGTGGTGATGGCGTGCTCGTCGTCCTCGGCCAGGTATTCGGCCAGCCCGCTGACCGTGGCGTGCAGGTCCGCGCCGCCCAGTTCCTCGTCGGTGGCGATCTCGCCGGTGGCGGCCTTCAGCAGCGGCGGGCCGGCCAGGAAGGCGCGGGCGCGCTTGCGCACCATCACCACGTAGTCGGACAGGCCGGGCATGTAGGCGCCGCCCGCCGTGGACGAGCCGTGGACCACCGTGATGACGGGCAGCCCGGCCGCCGACAGGCGCGCGAGGTTGTAGAAGATGGTGCCGCCGCGCACGAACTTGTCGACGCGGTACTTGCGCAGGTTGGCGCCGGCCGACTCCACGAGGTGGATGAAGGGCAGCCGGTTCTCCAGCGCGATCTCCTGGCAGCGCATCAGCTTCATGTTGCCGGCCTCGGTCATGGCGCCGGCGTCGATGCCGGAATCGGTCGCCAGCACCATGCAGCGCACGCCGCACACGAAGCCGATACCGGCCACCAGCGAGCCGCCGGGGATCGAGGTGTCGGGGTTGGGGTCGTCCATGCCGTAGCCGGCCAGCGTGGCCAGCGGCAGGAACGGCGCGCCGGGGTCGAGCAGGCGGGCCACGCGCTCGCGCGGCAGCAGCGCGCCGCGCTTCTCGAAGCTGGCGCGGGCACGCGACGAGGCGTCGACGGCACGCTGCTCCAGCGCGCGCAGGCGCTCGATCAGCGCCTGCATGCCGCTGCGCTGGACGGCGAAGGCGTCGGAGGAAGGATCAATCCGGGTATCGATGGGAATCATGGCGTGGCCGGTGGCGCGGGGGCGGGTTGCTTGGTTGAAGCCATTGCAAACCACCGGCCGGGCGGGGACAACCGCAACCGCGCGGCTTGTGCATAATGTGCACAACTTAGGTATTTCCCCTGCCCCCATGCCACCCACATCTCCCCGCTCCGGCGTCCAGAGCCTGTCCCGCGCGTTCGCCCTGCTCCACCTGCTGGGCGAGCACCACGAACCCGGCCTGACGCTGCCCGAACTCGCCGAACTGGCCGGTATCGACCGCACCACCGCCCACCGCATGGTCCGCTTCCTCGAATCCGCCGGCTATGCCGAGCGCGAGCCCGCCGGCAAGCGCTACCACCTCGGCACCGCGGCCATGGCGCTCGGGGTGCGTGCCATGAACCCGCCGCCGCCCGCCAGCCGGCTCGTCACCCGCATGAAGGCCGTGGCCCGCCTGACCGGCGACGCCGTCTTCCTGATCGCGCGGCTGGGCGATCACGGGCACTGCCTGCACACCGAGGAAGGCGAGCACCGCATCAAGACCTTCCACCTGCTGACCGGTACGTCGCGCCTGCTCGGCCAGGGCACGGCGAGCATGGCGCTGATGGCGCGGCTGAGCAACGAGGAAATCCGGGCGCACTATGACCGGCACCGGGCCGAGTACGAGAACAGCGGGCTGAGCCTGCTCACGCTGCTGCGGGGCGTGGAGCGCAGCCGCAAGCTCGGCTATGCGCTGGCCGGGGCGGAAGGCGTGGCGGGGGTGGGCTATGTGCTGCCGCTGGCGCTGGCGGGGGACACTGCGATCAGCGTGGTGTCGACAGGCTCACGCATGCCGGTGGCACGGCGGCACGAGATCGGGGCGTTGCTGCGGTCGACGTTCGGGGAGACATCGCAGCGCTAGTGGACTAATGCGCGACCGATTTCGACATCAGGTTCAGCACCGCCACGCCGGCCACGATCAGCCCGATGCCGACGATGGCCGGCGCGTCGAGCTTCTGCCCGTACCAGAACCACGCGATGGTCGAGATCAGCACGATGCCGGCGCCAGACCACACCGCGTAGGCGATGCCCACCGGAATGCTGCGCAATGTCAGCGCAAGGCAGTAGAACGCAACGCCGTAGCCGGCCACCACCAGCACGGACGGCCAGAGCCGCGTGAATCCGTCGCTGGCCTTGAGGGCGGAGGTGGCGATGACTTCGGAGACGATGGCGACGGCGAGGAAGAGCCAGTTCATTGGCGGGGAGGTCGGGCACGTGGGAAGGACCTGATTGTAGGACACGAGCCGTCCTCGCCGCCGTAACACCTTCAGGTGGACTGGGGCACGCGCCACGCCGGCGGGCGCCGGCATGGCTGCGTCAACCGTTGCTGCTGCCCGCCGTCAATACGGCGCGTTCACCACGACGTACTGCGACCCCTGCGGCTGGTACCACGTGGTGCCGCACTGCTGGTAGATCATGCCGCCGTAGTTGACCGGGACGCAACTCGGCGGCACGGTGCGGACCATGGAGCCCACCACCGCCGACGTCACCGCTACGGTCGCGGTCACCGCCGCAGCCGTCGCCACCGGGTGGTAGTCGTTATCCCAGCCGCAGCATCCGCCGTGGTTTTCGACGTTCACGTTCACGTTCCGGTTCGAATTGATGTTGGTGTTCCGGTTGACGTTGTTGACGTTGTTGACGCTGTTGCTGCGGACGTTGTTGGTGCGGGCATCCGCGTGCACGTTGTTCACCTGCCGGTTCGCGGCGGCGCCACCGCCGCCACCCCCGGCAGCCGCCGCGCGGCCACCTCCTCCGCCGGCGTGCGCGCCGCCCCCGCCGCCCCCGCCGCCACCGAGGCGTGCCTCAGCCGTCGGCGCCCAGCCGGACCCCGCGAGAACGAGCGCGGTCATGCATACCGCGAACCGCTTGCCGAATGCGTATTTCATGACGCTGCTCCTTTACCTGGACTTCAGCGGAACGAACTCTGCCAGCTTGGCGCCCGGGGGCGGCGTGAAGGCGAAGGCGGCATTGCCGAACTTCGGATTCAGGTTCCACTTGTAGAGCGTGACCGATTGCGGACGCGCCTCATCCGCGCGACTGGTGATGACGAGCTTGCGCGGCAGCGGCTTGCCGCCGGCGGCGATCCAGATCTGCCAGTCGACGTCGCCCTGGCGGAAGGCATAGTGGTCGCAGACTTCGCCGCTGACGATGTCCTGCCCCGCGTTCATGGCCGACTGGATGTTGTCCACCGGCGCGGCGGGCGTGCCCCAGAGGAACAGGTCGGCCGAGGGAATCTCGACGCCGAACCGTGCCCGCAGGCGTTCGGTGAGGACGCCGAGGTTTTCGCTGAAGTCCGCCTTCGAGTAGTACTTCTGGTCCGGCACGTAGAGCGTGACGGTCTTGCCGTCGTAGATCAGGTCACGCTGCGAGCGCGCGGTGCGCATCTTCGCGCGCAGCTTGTTCGGCGGCATCACGTCGATGTCGGCCGTGGCCGTGTGCTGCAGCTTCTGGCCATCCGCCAGGACCCGCTCGCCCGACAGGTCGATGAAGACTTCGTACTGCTTCAGCGACCGCAGGTACGCGCCCATGTCGTTGAGCGCCTGGATGACCGCCGGATCGACCGCCTTGGCGTCGGGCTGGGCGGCAGGGGCCGGCGCGGGCGCGGTGGCGGTGGCCGGAGGATTCGCGGGAGGACTGGAGGCCGTTGGAGGTGTGGTGCTGCAGGCCGCCAGCGCGACGACTAGCAGGCTCAGGACCGGTACGCGTGCCATGGTGAACTCCGATAGACAGGGAAGACAGGACTGCCGTTACAAGCGGAGATCCGGCGCCATCGCAGTGACGCCTGACGCCTCACGCCACCGGGCGCGCTCGGCGGCCCGTCGTGGCATGAAGCTATTGAAGCAGAAGAATAAGTCTGCCGGGTAGCACTTCCGACACGCCGTCGCAGTGGCGCGTCGCATCCGCAACAGGAGCGGCGCCGCATGCATCACTCCCAAACGCATGCCCGCCATGGAATGTGCCTGATCCTCCTTCCGCGAACGCACGAAGCCCGTTCCGGTCGCTCGGCCGGAACGGGCCCTAGGCGGCCTGCTTCACGCAGGGCCGCCGACGTCACGTGGAAGGCGATCAGCCGTGATGGTGGTCGTCGTGGTGATCGTCGTGATGGTCATCGTGGTGGTCGTAATGACGCGGGGGCGGATGGTGGCGATTCCACTCGTCGCGCGCCCACCAGCGGTGGCCGTCCCAGTAGCGCTCCCCATGCCAGCCGACCACGACTGCGGGGCCTGCCACGATGGTGGGGGCCTGCTGGTAGACCGGGTAGGCCGGGGGCGGGGCCGGCTCGACGTAGACCGGGGCTGGCGTGCCCAGGTTGACGTCAACGTCCACACGCGCCAGCGCGGCCGTGGAGGCCGCCGCGGCGAGCGCGCCAAGGGTAAGGCAAGCAGCGTAGCGTCGGAACATGATCATCCTTTTTGGAGTTGGACCAGTACCTTCAATCTACGGCGGCGGGCCCGTGCGGCCTGTGCCCCGCAGGCCGAAAGGCTTGTCGGCGCTTGTCCTATACGGCGGATGAAAGCGGCGCATGAGGCGCACACCAACGATGCGGAGCAAGCCAGGACGCTTTGGTATTCCATGCACATGCCACTATCATGTGACTCACATGATCATGTCATTGCAATGCGAGACACCATGGAACTCAAGACCGCCCGTCTGACGATCCTGCTCGACCCCAACAAGAAGGCCGCCTTCGAGCGCCTGTGCGCGCAGCAGGACCTGACGGCCTCGCAGGTGATACGCCAGCTCATCCGCAACTACCTCGCCCAGCATGGCGTGGAGTACGTGCCCAGCGGGGTGAGCCTCGATGAGCCGGCCGGGAGCGAGTCGCCGCAGGGCGACGCGCCCACGGCAAGGCGCCGCGCCACCCGCCGCGGGGCCTGAATCGTGAGTGGGACGCCGGCGATCGGACAATGGCTGCTGCTCGACTGGATGCTCGTGGTCGCGGCGGCCTGGCTGCTGGTCGGGGCCGCCGGGGTACTCGCGCTGCATCGCCTGGCCTTTGTCTCGCGCGTGCTGTTCCCGCTTGGCGGCCTGCTCGGGCTGTTGCTCGGTGCGCTGGCGTTCGCCGCATTGGGGAGCGTCCCCGAAGTGGCGGTGCTCCCCATCGGGCTGCCTGGCCTGCCCTTCCATCTCCGGCTCGACAGCCTGTCCGCCTATTTCCTGATGGTGATCGGCGCCGCCGCGGCCGGCATCTCGCTGTTCGCGGCCGGCTACTTCCGGCAGGGCGAGGGCACGCCGCCCGGGCTGCTTTGTCTCGAATACCATCTGTTCCTCGCCAGCATGGCCGGCGTCGTGCTGGCCGACGACGCCTACGCGTTCATGGTGATGTGGGAGACCATGGCGCTGTCGTCCTTCTTCCTCGTGACCGCAAACCATCGCATCGCGGAAGTCCGCAACGCCGGCTACCTCTACCTCACCATGGCGCACATCGGCGCCATCGCGGTCCTGCTGTGCTTCGGCGTCCTGCAGGCCAATACGGGCGACTACACCTTCGCCAACATGCGGGCGCAGTCGCTCACGCCGTTCCGGGCGTCGGCCGGTTTCCTGCTCGCCATGCTCGGCTTCGGCGCCAAGGCCGGCCTGCTGCCGCTGCATGTCTGGCTGCCCGAGGCGCACCCGGCGGCGCCGTCGCCGGTGTCGGCCATGATGAGCGGCGTCATGCTCAACACGGCGATCTACGGCCTGTTGCGCGTCGGCCTCGACCTGCTGCAGATGCGCCTGTGGTGGTGGGGCGGGCTGCTGCTGGCTTTCGGGCTGGCCACCGCACTGTTCGGCGTGGTGTTCGCCGCGGTGCAGACCGACATGAAGCGCCTGCTGGCCTTCTCGTCCATCGAGAACATGGGCCTGCTGTTCGTCGGCATCGGCCTCGCGCTGATCTTCTCGGCCTACGGCATGAAGCCGCTGGCGGCGCTGGCCCTGACCGCCGCGCTCTACCACGTGGCCAGCCATGCGGTCTTCAAGAGCCTGCTCTTCCTCGGCACCGGCAGCGTGCTGCATGCCACCGCCGAGCGCAGCCTCGGCAAGCTGGGCGGCCTGATCCGCCCGATGCCTTGGGTGGGCTGGCTCATGCTGCTGGGCGTGCTGGCCAGCGCGGGCCTGCCGCCGCTGGGCGGCTTCGTCGCCGAGTGGCTGCTGCTGCAGAGCTTCCTCTTCACGACCGGCCTGCCGGTGCCGCTGCTGACCATGCTGATCCCGGTGGTGGCCGCGCTGATCGCGCTGGTGGCGGCACTGGCCGGCTACACCATGGTCAAGTTCTTCGGCGTGATCTTCCTCGGCCAGCCGCGCGAGCCGAAGCTGGCCGACGCCCACGACGCCGGCCCCTGGGAGCGCGCCGGCATGCTGTGGCTGGGGCTCGGCTGCGTCGCGCTCGGCCTGCTGCCGGCGCAGTTCATCCGCCTGATCGACCCGGTGACGCAGCAACTCGTCGCGGGCGGGCTCGGGGCGCGCGCCGCGGCGAATGGCTGGCTGTTTGCGCCGATCGGACCCGAGCAAGCCAGCTACGGCCCGGTCATCTTCCTGCTTGGCATCCTGGCCAGCTTTGCGCTGGCGTTTCTGCTGGTGCGACGGCTCTACCACGGCCGCCTGCGCCGCAGCCGTCCCTGGGCCTGTGGCTTCCCGTGGGGCACGGCCCGCATGCAGGACACCGCCGAAGGCTTCGGCCAGCCGATCCGCCAGATCTTCGAGCCCTTCTTCCAGATGCAGCGGGACCTGCCAACCCCGTTCGACGAACACCCACGCTACCGCGTGACGGTGGACGACCACTTCTGGCGCTGGCTGTACCTGCCCGTCATCCGGCTGGCCACGTACCTGGCCCAGGTCGTCGGCGTGATCCAGCAGGGCCGCATCTCGGCGTACCTGCTGTACAGCTTCGTCACCCTCATTGCCGTACTCGTGGCGGTGATGCGATGAGGACATGGCGATGAGCGCGACCGGACTCGTCTCGCAACTGCTGGAGATCGCGATCTCGATCGCCGTGGCGCCGCTGCTCGCCGGCTGGGTGGGCATGTGGCGCGCGTGGCTGCAAAACAAGTCCGCGCCCAGCTTCTGGCAGCCCTACCGCATGCTGCACAAGCTGTTCAACAAGGAATCGGTCGTGGCCGACAACGCCTCGCCGCTGTTCCGCGCCACGCCCTACATCGTGTTCGGCTGCATGGTGCTCGCCTGCGCCATCATCCCGACGCTCTCCACCGACCTGCCGCTTGCGCCGGCCGCCGACGCCATCGCACTGGTCGGCCTGTTCGCGCTGGCACGCGTGTTCATCTCGCTGGCCGCGATGGACATCGGCACGGCCTTCGGCACGCTCGGCGCGCGGCGCGAGATGCTGATCGGCTTCCTCGCGGAACCGGCGCTGCTGATGGTGCTGTTCTCCGCCTCGCTGATTTCCCGCTCGACCTCGCTGGCGACCATGGTCGAGACGCTGGCGCATCGCGAACTGGCGATCTACCCGGGGATGGCCTTTGCCGGCGTTGCCTTCACCATGGTGTCGCTGGCGGAGAACGCGCGCGTGCCGGTAGACAATCCCGCCACCCACCTCGAACTGACGATGATCCACGAGGCGCTCATCCTCGAGTATTCGGGGCGGCACCTGGCCCTGCTCGAATGGGCGGCGAGTCTGAAGCTCTACGCCTATTCCTGCATCGGGCTCGCGCTGTTCCTTCCCTGGGGCGTGGCCGAGGCCAACGCGCCGCTCTCGATGCTGCTGGCATTGCCGGCGCTGGGGCTGAAGCTGGCGCTGGGCGGCATGCTGCTGGCCCTGCTCGAGACCGCCAACGCCAAGATGCGGATCTTCCGCGTGCCCGAGTTCCTCGCCACCGCCTTCCTGCTCGCGGTGATCGGCATGCTCGTCCACCTCCTGCTGGTCCGCTGACATGAGCACGCTGCTGACCCAGTTCGTCAACCTCCTCGGCGCGGTCCTGCTGATCCTGGCCTTTGCCATGATCTCGCAGCGGCGCGTGCTGTCGCTGATCCACCTGTTCACCTTGCAGGGCCTGACGCTGGCATTGGCGACGGCCGTGGTCGGCTACGTCACCAGCCAGCCCCACCTGTACCTGTCGGCGGGGCTGACGCTGGTGCTCAAGGTCGTGCTGATCCCCTGGCTGCTGCACCGGATCATCGACCGCCTGCAGATCCGCTGGGACGTCGAGACGCTCATCAACATCCCCACCATCATGCTGACCGGCATCCTCGTGGTGATCTTCGCCTTCAACCTCGCCATGCCCATCTCGCGGCTGTCGCTCAAGCTGGCCAGCGGCACGCTCGGCATCGCGCTGGCCTGCGTGCTGCTGTCCTTCCTGATGATGATCACGCGCTCGAAGGCGGTGCCGCAGGTCATCGGCTTCCTGGCGATGGAGAACGGGCTGTTCTTCGCCGCCACCGCCGCCACCTACGGCATGCCGATGGTGGTGGAGCTGGGCATCGGGCTCGACGTGCTGATCGGCGTGCTGATCCTCGGCGTCTTCATGTTCCAGATCCGGGCGCAGTTCGACAGCCTCGATATCCGCAACCTCGAACAGCTGAAGGAGGACTGACGTGATCGCGCTCGCCCTCCTGCTCGCCATTCCGCTCGCCGGCGGCCTCGTGCTGGCCTTGGCGGGCCATCGCGACCGAGCGCGCGACATCAACGTGGCGTTCAGCCTCGGCACCTTCGTGGCCGCCTGCGTGCTGGCGGCGCAGATCGTCGCCGACGGTCCCCTGCTGGTGTGGCAGCGCGAGTTCTACATCGACTCGCTGAACGTCTTCCTCGTCGCGCTGACCGCCTTCGTCGGCCTGACGACCTCGATCTTCTCGCGGCCCTACATGCAGGTGGAGCGCGACCACGGCAAGATGACGCCGGCGCGCCTGCGCCTCTACCACTGCATGTACCAGCTGTTCACCTTCACCATGCTGCTGGCGCTGACCACCAACAACATGGGCATCGTATGGGTGGCAATGGAGGCCGCCACCCTGACCACCGTGCTGCTGGTCAGCGTCTATCGCACCGCGGCCAGCCTGGAGGCGGCGTGGAAGTACTTCATCCTGTGCGGTGTGGGCATCGCGCAGGCGCTGTTCGGCACGGTCCTGCTCTACATGGCGGCCGAGCAGGTGATCGGCGCCGAGGGCGGCGCGCTGCTGTGGACCAACCTCGACGCGGTCAAGGAGCAGCTCGACCCCAATATCATCACGCTGGCCTTTGCCTTCCTCTTCATCGGCTATGGCACCAAGGTGGGCCTCGTGCCGCTGCACAACTGGCTGCCTGACGCCCACGCCGAGGGTCCGACGCCGGTGTCGGCGGTGCTCTCCGGCCTGCTGCTCAACGTGGCGCTCTATGCCGTCCTGCGCTGCAAGATGCTCACGGATGCCGCGCTCGACAGCCACCTCACCGGCTACCTGATGATGGGCTTCGGCCTGCTGTCGGTGGTGGCGGCCGCGTTCTTCGTGATCCGGCAGCGCGACATCAAGCGCATGTTCGCCTATTCGTCGATCGAGCACATGGGCATGATGACCTTCGCCTTCGGCATGGGCGGCCCGATCGCCAGCTATGCCGGGCTGCTGCACATGACGGTGCATTCGCTGGTCAAGTCGGCGATCTTCTTTGCCGCCGGCCATGCCGCGCAGAAGGCCGGCACGCAGATCATGGACGACATCCGCGGGCTCGTGCGTGTCAGTCCCACGGTCGGCTGGGGCCTGATGCTGGGCGCGCTCGCCATCCTCGGCATGCCGCCCTTCGGCGTCTTTGCCAGCGAGTTCCTGATTGTCACCACCGCCATGCGCGAGCATGCCTGGGCCACTCCTTTCCTGCTGGTCGCGCTCGGCGTGGCCTTCGCGTCGATCTTCCGGCGCGTGCAGTCGATGGTGTTCGGCGACACCACGCTCAAGCCGCTGGCGCACCCGCCCGCGCTGATTCCGGTCTTCGCGCATCTCGCGCTCGGGCTGATGCTGGGGCTCTACATTCCGCCGTATCTCGACGCCTGGTACCGGCAGGCGACCGCCATGCTCGGAGGCTGACGCCATGACGCGACCTGAACTCGGCATCGCACTGCAACGCCTGCCGGCGCCGCTGCCAGTCTGGCACGGCTGCGTCGCGCGGGATCGCTGGCTGGACGTGGCGCGCCGCGCGGCCGAGGCGGGCGGTCGGCTCGTGGCGGTGTGGGGCGTCGAACGCGGTGCGGAGACTGCGGCGTGTGCCGCCTATGCCGTGCCGCAGGGGCTGGCGTGGATCGAGTTGCCGCTCGACGGCGGAGCGGCGGTCCCGGATCTGGCCGAAGTGTTTCCCTGCGCCAACCGGATGCAGCGCGCCATGACCGACCTGTCGGGCATCCCCGTGGAAGCGGCCCGCGATGCACGCCCGTGGCTCGACCATGGCCTGTGGCCGGCAGGCATGCGGCCCTTGCGGCAAGGCACGCCGACATCCGCCGTCGCCCCGGACACCCTTCCCGCGGACTACCCCTTCGTGCGCGTCGAGGGCGACGGGGTGCACGAGATTGCAGTGGGACCGGTCCACGCCGGCATCATCGAGCCGGGCCACTTCCGCTTCTCCGTGGTCGGCGAGAAAGTGCTGCGGCTGGAAGAGCGGCTCGGCTACACGCACAAGGGCATCGAGCGCCGTTTCACCGAACTGGCGCCGGCCGAAGGCTATCGGCTGGCGGGCCGGGTCTCGGGCGATTCGACGGTGGCCCATGCGTGGGCCTATTGCATGGCGCTCGAATCCGCCTGCGGCATCGCGCCTCCGCTGCGCGCGGCGTGGTTGCGCGCCCTGCTGCTGGAGCGCGAGCGCGTGGCCAACCATTTGGGCGACCTCGGCGCGCTGGGCAACGATGCCGGGCTGGCCTTCGGACTGGCGCAGTTCTCGCGCTTGCGGGAGGACTGGCAGCGGCTGTCGGCAGATGCGTTCGGCCATCGCCTGCTGATGGACCTCGTGGTACCGGGCGGCATGGCCATCGACGTGACGCCGGCCACGCTGGACGGCCTGCGCCAGCAGTGCGACGCGATCGAACGCGAGTTGCGCACGCTGCGCGCGATCTACGACGAGCATGCCGGCCTCCAGGACCGCTTCCTCGGCACCGGACAGGTGACGCCCCAGCTCGCGGCGCAGCTCGGGCTGACGGGACTCGCCGGGCGCGCCAGCGGCCGCGCGGCGGACCTGCGCAGCCATCACCCGTGGCCGCCCTATGACAGCCTGGCGGTCAGGATGGCCACGCAAAACGCCGGCGACGTGGCGGCGCGCGTGGCCGTGCGCTTCGACGAGGCGCTCGAATCGCTGCGCCTGATTCGTGCACTCTGCACGGGGCTGCCGGAAGGCGAAACGCGCACCCCGCTGCAACTGCCCGAACTGTCCGGCAAGCGCGCCATCGGCGCGGGCTGGGTCGAAGGCTGGCGCGGCGAAGTCTTCGTCGCGCTCGAACTCACCGCCGACGGCCGCATCCTGCGCTGCCACTGCCACGACCCGTCATGGCAGAACTGGCCGGTGCTCGAGCACGCCATCATCGGCAACATCGTTCCGGACTTCCCGCTGATCAACAAGTCCTTCAACCTCAGCTATTCGGGGCACGACCTCTGATGTGGCAACTACTCAGGCAGATCGCCCGCACCGGCATCGTCACCGAGCCAGCGCCGCAGGTTCCGGCCGGCGACATCGCCATCACGCGCATCCACCAGGACCTGCTCGACATCCTCGGCCAGGCCCTGACCATCCGCCAGGTCGACGCCGGCTCCTGCAACGGTTGCGAACTGGAGATCCACGCGCTCGGCAACCCCTATTACAACATCGAGGGCCTCGGCATCCGGTTCGTCGCCAGCCCGCGCCATGCCGACATGCTTCTCGTGACCGGCCCGGTCTCGCGCCATATGGCGGAGGCGCTGCGCCGCACCTACGAGGCGACGCCCGCGCCGAAGCTGGTGGTGGCGGTGGGCGACTGCGGCTGCACCGGGGGCATCTTCGGCGAAAGCTATGCGAGTTGCGGGCGCGTGTCCAACGTCATTCCCGTCGACGTGACGGTGCCGGGCTGTCCGCCACCGCCCATCGAGATCCTGCGCGGCATCCTCAGCGCAGTGCGTCGGCGCCAGGGCTGACGTTCCGGGCTGGCGCCGCCGTGCCGAGCGTCGGCCGGGTCGCGTAGTCGACGCCGTGCTGCTCCAGGTAGTCGCGAATCAACTGGCGCACCACCTGCGACGGCGTCTTGTCCTGCGACGCGCACAATGTCTCGAAGGCCTTCTTCTTCACCGGGTCGATCAACACGGTGAGCCGCGCGGTCTTGGATTCCATGTGTTTTGTAGACGTACTGTATGATAATGGCATTATCATAATATGTAACTTGTCGGTGGTCCATGCGCCGCGCCGGCGTCGCGCGGAACACCAGATGGGGATGGGCAGATGAATACCTTCCGCGCCTCCTTCGACGCGTACCTGAAATTCCTCGCCGAGGCCACCAATGACGGCACGCCCGTGGTGCTGGAAACTGAGCAGGCGCTTTCGCTGCACTTCGACGTGCGGGCGACGCAGAGCCTCATGTCGCGCCGCGACCCGGACAAGCTGGTGCTCGGCTATACCCGGGCGATGATGGGTTTCCTGCTCCTCCAGCCGTCGCCCGCCCGGATTTCCATGATCGGCCTCGGCGGCGGCTCGCTTGCCAAGTACTGCTATCGCCGCCTGCCAAAGACGAAGGTGGTGGCCATCGAGATCGATCCCGCGGTGATCGCCTTGCGCGATACGTTCCATATCCCGCCTGACGACGAGCGCCTCGAAGTGATCTGCGCGGATGGCGCCGAATATGTCAGGAACCGGGATGCACGCCCGGAAGTGATTCTCGTGGACGGCTTCCTGGCGGGCGGCATGCCGGCGCAGCTGGGCACGGCCGGCTTCTATGCGGACTGCCACGCGCGGCTTGCCGACGATGGCGTGCTGGTCGCCAATTTCCTCGACGGTGACCAGGACATCCCCTTTTATCTGGAGGAGCTTCGCTCGGTGTTCGGGGAATCGTTCTCCATTGCGCCGTCCGACGACAGCTGCAACTACACGCTGTTCGCCTGGAAAGGCGCCGGAAAACTCCCTTCGCTCGACACCCTGCTCACACGTGCGAGCGAACTGGAGACCGCGCACCCCCTGAACCTGCGCGTGACGGCCCGGCGCCTGAAGGAAGGCAAGCGGCTCGCATCGGATCGCCGGTTCTGGCAACGGCAGGCGGATTGACGCGCCCGCCCGCGGACGCCGGATCGACCATGGCTATCGCATACCTGCGCCAACTCACCGGGAAGGAACGCAGTCCCGAGGCAAACCGGCAACTCGCCTGCTACCTGGCCTTCGTCGCCGGCGCGACCAATGCGGGGGGATTCCTCGCCGTGCGGCAGTACACCTCGCACATGTCGGGCATCCTGTCCGCCATGGCCGACAACCTGGCGCTGGGCGGCTTCGGGCTCATGCTCGACGGCCTCGGCGCCCTGCTCTCCTTCCTGGCCGGCGCCGCCTGCTCGGCCGTGCTCATCAACTGGGGGCGGCGCGAGCGATTGCAGAGCGAATACGCCCTGCCGCTGATGGTGGAAGCCGGCTTGCTGGTCACCTTCGGATTGCTGGGCGGCAATCTGGAGCATCACGAATGGCTGTTCGTGCCGGCGACGGTCATGGTCCTCTGCTTCATCATGGGCCTGCAGAACGCCATGGTGACGAAGGTCTCGAAGGCCGAGATCCGCACCACGCACGTGACCGGCATGGTGACCGACATCGGCATCGAACTCGGGAAGCTGTGCTACTGGAACCTCGCCCGGGCCGATGCCACCCGGCCGATGGTGCTGGCCAACCGCCAGAAGCTGCGCGTCCTCGTCACGCTGGTCGCGCTCTTCTTCCTGGGCGGCGTGGCCGGCGCGCTCGGGTTCAAGCACGTCGGGTTCAGCGCCACCCTGCCGCTGGCGATCCTGCTGCTCGCGCTCGCCGTCGTACCCGTACTCGACGACATGCGCCTGCGGGTCTGGCGGGGACGCCTGCCGCGCTGACGCTTGCGGGCGACCCTGCGCAAGCGCTGCCCGCCCCGCCTGCCGTTAGAACGAATGGGCGATCCCCGTGTAGACGCCCTGCTGCTTCGCCCCGGCGAGCGGCTTCGAATCGGCCGTGACCTCGACGGAGAACGCCGCGTTGCCGCGGTTCGCCACGTTGCCGACGGTCAGGTACAGCAGCGTGCGCTTGGACAACGCATAGTTGGCGCCCAGCGCGAATAGCGTGGCGCTGCCGCCGTCGCGATTCAACTGGGCGCGATAGGCCGCCGCCAGCACGGTCAGCGCCGGCGTGGCCGCGTAGCTCGCGCCGGCCCAGTAGAGCTGGTGCTTGTCCGAGGCGGTCGGGTTATTGGCGTTCGCCACCGTGTCGGCGCCGGAGCGGAGCTGCTCGTAGCCGGCGAAGAGCCGGACCGGGCCGGCCTGGTAGGCGCCGCCCACGGCGTACTCGCGCGACGTGGCGTACAGGTCGGTGAAGTTCCCGTTCTGGTCGCGAATCTCCTCGTAGACGCCCTTCAGCACGACCGGCCCGCTCGCGTAGCTGACGCTCGCGCTCAGTTGGCGTCCCGCACTGGTCTTGCCCGGGATGCCGCCGAGACCCGCCTGTGCGCGGAACGAGAGTCCGCCCCACACCGGCGAGTTGTAGGTAATGGCGTCGCTGCGCGGGCCCCAGTTGCGGCCATAGGCGAGCGTACCGAGGCTCGTGAACTGCATCGCGAACGGATCGACTTCCCATAGCTCGCCATCGGTCAGCGCCATCGCGCGGCCGAGCCAGACCGTGCCGTAGGTGTTGTTCGACAGGCCCACCACCGCGTAGCGGTTGAAGAGGCCGTCGCCGATGGGCGTGCCGTTGTCCGACGAGAACATGCTCTCGAGGTTGGCCACGGCCTTGGTGCCGCCGCCGAGGTCTTCCTGCACGCGCAGGCCCCACCAGCTGGCGCCCCAGGCGCCGTTGTAGCGCAGCAGGTTGCCGGTGCCGCCATCGGGCGTGGCGACGTGGGTAACGTAGTCGATGCCGCCGATGACGCGGCCATACAGCACGACGCTGCTCTGCGCGCAGGCGGTGCCGGCCCAGGCCAGCAGCGGGACCGCGAGCCATGCGCGCGGGTTGGTAAGGAATGGCATGTTGTGTTCCATGCGAAGAAAAGGGGCGAACGAAAAGGGCGAACGGGGGCCTTCGCCTGTTCCGGCCGGGACAGGCAAGCAGGGGTCCGGCCGGCGTTCAGGCGCCGGCCAGATCAGGGTTCAAGGGTCGGGGGAAGCGCGCCCAGCCAGCTTTCGCCTGGCCGGGCACGGTGCGGGACTACTGCCCCGCGGCCGCGCGCTCGATCGTGAAGTCGTAGCGCAGTTCGAGGCACGGTCCGTCGATGCCGAACTCGCGCTTGCGCTCGCCGGCGGCGACGCGTTCGAACTTGCGCGCCAGCGACGCCTTCACCGCGAACACCACGTCCGAGTCGAGGTACGGGTCCTCGGCGTCGAAGATGTGGGTGACCAGCGGCTTGCAGCCCGGCGCCGTCACCTTGGCGTGCAGGTGGGCCGGGCGCCACGGATGGCGGCGCGTGGCGTCCAGCAACTCGCCGACCGGCCCGTCGGTCGGGATCGGGTAGCGCACCGGACGCACCGTGCGGATCAGGAACTCGCCGTCGGCGTTGGTGCGATACCAACCGCGCAGGTTGTTCTCGGGCTGCTCGGGGTCCTGGATGTCGTACATGCCGTTCGAGTGGGTCTGCCAGACCTCGATGCAGGCGTCGGGCACCGGCTTGCCGTCCAGGTCATGCACGTGGCCACAGACGAACAGCGGCACCTCGTCGCACGGCAGTTGCTGGATCGACTCGCCCCAGCCGCGCTCGGGCGTGCCTGGCACGTAGAACGGCCCGACCACGGTCGACTCGGTGGCCGACTGCGCCACGCAGGCGCTGATCATGTTGACCAGCATCGACACGCCGAGGTTGTCGGACAGCAGGATCATCTCCTGGCGCTTGTCGTCCGAGATCTGCCCCACCCTGGTCAGGTACAGGATGCCGCGCAGCCATTCGTCCTCGGTCAGGCGCACGTCGCGCACGAAGGCGTGCAGGTGGCGGATCAGCGATTGCAGGACGTCGCGCAGGCGCAGGTCCGGCGTGTCGGCGTAGCGCTGCAGGACCACTTCGGTCAGTTCGGCTTCAGTCATGTTTCGCATGGTGGTCTCCGGATCAGTGGGCGGCCTGGTACGGCGCGGGAATGAAGCGGCCGCCGGGGGCCACGCCGGCCAGTTGCAGCACGCGGTCGCGCGAGCGTTCGAGGTTGCCGATCAGGCTGGGGATGTCGACGTTGAGCATCTTGCCGTGGCGCTTCACCGCCTTGCCGGCCACCCACACCGAATCCACGAGGCCCGGATGGCCGGCCAGCACGACGGCGCCCACGGGGTTGTTGAGCGGCGCCATTTCGAGGTTGTCGGCGCGCAGCATGCAGATATCGGCCTCCTTGCCCGGCGTGAGCGAGCCGATGCGCTCCCCCATGCCGAGCGCGCGGGCGCCGTTGATGGTGGCGAAGGCGAGCACGTCGGTGGTGTCGATGGGCAGGCGCTGCACCGTGGTGCCGGCCTGGTCGGCGTGGTGGTGGGCCCAGGCGCGCTCCAGCAGCAGCACCGTGCGCATGACCTGGAACAGGTGGCCGCTGTTGGACGTGACGATGTCCACGCCGAGCGTCGGCGCCAGCCCTTCCTTGAGCAGGCGGCCGGTGGCGGGCCAGCCGTGTCCCATCTGCAGTTCGATATCGGGCGTCATCGACGCCCAGGCGCCATGCTCGGCCATGATGCGGAACTCGTCGTCGGCCAGCGAGTTGCAATGCACGCAGACCACGCCTTCGAGCAGGCCCTGCTGCGCCAGCCATTCGACCGGGCGGTTCTTGCCCCAGGCGCCGTCGCCCACGTGGACGGAGATCAACGCACCGATGTCGCGCGCGAGTGCCCAGTCGTCGAGGCACACCTTCTCGGTGGCGTACTGCGGGCCGCGCAGCGCCATGCCCATCTGCACGAGGTCGTCGGCGCCGGAGAAGTGCTCCTTCTTCACGCGATAGGCGTCGCGCGAGGTCGGCAGGTTGCTCACCGGCAGCCACTCCGCGTTGGAGTTGCCGTAGCACATCACGAAGCGGCCGCCCGAGTCGCGCAGGCCCTGCACCGCGCCGTCGGTGTGCGCCGGGGTGTTCATGTTGTGCGACCAGTCGAGCGTGGTGGTGATGCCGGCGTTGAGCGCCTCGGTGGCGCCGGCCAGGTTGGAGGTGTAGATGTCGTCGGCGTTGAAATGCTCGCCGAGCTGGCCGCGCACGCCGGCGAAGTACTGGTCGAGCGTCCAGTCGGCGGCGATGTTGCGTAGCGTGGTCTGCCAGACGTGGCGATGGGTATCGACCATGCCAGGCATGACGATGGTGCCAGTGCCGTCGACGATGTCGGCGTCAGCGGCTTCGAGGTTGACGCCGACGGCGGCGATCTTCGTGCCTTCGATCAGCACGTCGCCCCTGTCGAGCGTGCCGAGCTTCAGGTCGACGGTGATGACGGTGGCGTTGCGGATCAGGGTGCGCTTCTGGGTACGTTCGGACATGGGGAGTCTCCTGTGTAGTCCTGTCGGATATTTGTTGTGAACGATTTGTTGTGAACGTTCGAATGTTCTTGAGGGCGTGCGAACTCCTTGTTTCGGCGGGCTGCGCTAGTGGCGCAACAGCCCGTCGGCGATCTTCTCGGCGACCATGATGGTCGGCAGATGGGTGTTGGCGCTCGGCACGGCGGGCATCACCGAGGCGTCGGCGACGAACAGGCCGTGCATGCCGTGTACGCGCCCCTGCGGGTCGACCACCGCGAGCGGGTCGCGCGCCGCGCCCATGCGGCAGGTGCCGCTGACGTGGCCGGTGCCGCTGATGCTCTCGCGGGCGAATTCGGCGAGCGCCTCATCGCTGCGGAGCACCTCGGCGGCGGGGATCATCTTCGACATGCGGGCCAGCATGCGCTGGCCCGTGCGCGGCAGCGTGTCGATGAGCCGCGCGGCCACGGCGGCACGGGCGGCGTTGGCGCGGGTCGGCTCGTTGTAGCGCATCAGCCGGCTGAGGTCGCCCGCATTCGCCAGCACGTAGGGCTTGCCGCAGACGCCGCCGAGTTCGCCGAACAGCGACGCAGTGAAGCGGAAGGCGTCGGTGATGCGAGCCAGGTCGCGTGTGTCGGACAGCAGGTTGAACTCCACCACCGTGCGCGTGGCCGGCGACTGCCGGCACAGCGTGACCGTGCCGCGCGACCACGGCTTGTTCAGCACCGGCGCGAGCGATGCCATGCGATGGCCGAGCGCGTGCCACGACAGCCAGCTACGGATATACATGCCCATGTCGCCCGGCGTGCCGCCCTGCCCTTCGGACGACCAGCGCAGCGTGGTCGCGCAGGCGGGACGCACGCCGGCCGGCTCCCGCCCCGACGGCGTGAGGAAGGCGACCGCGTAGAGGATCGCGTGGTTCTGCAGGTTGCGGCCGACGCCGGCGAGGTCGTGCTGCGGCGCCACGCCGGCACGCACGAGGTCCTCCGCCGGGCCGATGCCCGAACGCAGCAGCAGCGCCGGCGAACGCAGCGCGCCGGCCGCCAGCACCACGCGGCGCGCGCGGACCTCGTGCGACTGGCCGTGCGCGTCGGTGTAGGCGACGCCGTGGCAATGGAGCGCACCGTCGCGGCGTTCGAGCAGCAGGCGCGTGACGGTGGCGCCGGCCTGCACGGTCAGGCCGGGACGGTTGCGCACGCCGGCATCGAGATAGCAGATGCCGGCCGAGCCGCGCTTGTCGGGATAGCGGCTCAGCGGCAGCGTGCCGTAGCCGTCGCGGAAGTCGCCGTTCATGTCGGCCACATGCGCCATGCCGCGCGCGGCGGTGACCTGGTGAAGTCGCGCGGACAGGGGCGACCACGCGGATGCCGGCTCGCGGCGCACGGGCACCGGGCCGTCGCCGCCGTGCAGCGCGCCGTCGAAGTCGTGGTCGGATTCGAGCTTGCGGAACCACGGCAGCACGTCGTCCCAGCCCCAGCCGTCGGCGCCCATCGCGGCCCATTCGTCGTAGTCTTCCGGCCGCCCGCGCAGCGCGAACATGCCCATGATCTGCGAGGTGCCGCCGACCAGCCGGCCCTGCGGGAAGAACGACGGCGCGGCGCCGTTGGCCTTGCGCCAATGGACCTGCGTGTCCGGCCACATGTAGGCCGGGTTGAAGGTCGACAGCGGGAAGATGCTGCGGATATCCGCCGGCTCTTCGCCGGGCCGCACGTCCTGGCCGGCTTCGAGCAGGAGCACGCGGCGGCCCGGGTCGGCCGACAGGCGATTGGCCAGCACGGACCCGGCCGCGCCACCGCCGACGATGATGTCGTCGAATGCGACGATGGCGGTCATGGCGTCGGCTCCGTCAGCAGCGGCGCGGTGCCGGCCAGCAGTTCGGCGGTCAGCACGCTGGCGATGTAGTCCTCGTCGCCGTGGCCGTGGGCGAGCGAGATGGCGTTGAGCTGGCTCACTAGCGCCGCCAGCGGGAGGGGCACGCCCGCGTCGCCGCCCGCCGCGAGGATCAGGCGCAGGTCCTTCGCCATCTGCGCGCACGAGAACAGCGGGCTGAAGTCGCGGCGCGCCAGTTGCGAAGCCTTGACCTTCACCAGAGGCGAGGCCAGCGCGCTCGACGCCATCACGTCGAGCAGGTCGTTCCAGGCGATGCCGCCCTTGCTGCCCAGCGCCAGCGCCTCGGCCATCATGGCGGCGGTGGCGCCGACCATGAGGTTCAGCACCAGCTTCATGGTGCGGGCCTGTTCCTTTGCGCCGACGTAGCAGACGTTCGCGCCCCACAGGGAAATCAGCGGGCGCGCGGCCTCGAAGGCATCGCGCGGGCCGGAGACGATCGACGTCAGCGCGCGCTGCTGCGCCTGCACCGGGGTGCCGGAGACCGGCGCGCGCAGGTAGCGCACCCCTGAAGCCTCGGCGGCCAGCGCGACCCTGGCGGACGCCTGCGGCGAGACCGTGCTGGTGTCGATGTAGAGCATCCCCGCCGGGGCGCCGGCGAGCATGGCCGGCGCGACGGCGAGCAGCGTGTCGTCATCCGGCAGCGAGGTGACCACCGCGTCGGCGTGCGTGGCGACGCTGGCCGGGTCCTGCCCGATCGTCGCACCCGCTTCCCCGGCCCGCAGCCGCGCGGCAGGCGCCGGCTCGAAGACGCGCACGGCGTGGCCCGCAGCGGTCAGGCTCGCCATCATCGGCAGGCCCATCTTGCCTGCGCCGATCCATCCGATGTTCATGACAGGCTCCCTTCGGGAACACGGGGGGCGCGGCCGTGCAAGGCGTCGTCCAGCATGGCGGACAGCGCCGACGCGTCGAGCGGACGCGGATTGGGATACGGGCGCGCGGTGATCTCGCGGACGGCACGGCCGACGCCATCGGCGGGCATGCCGAGCACGGCCAGCGAGGTCGACAAGCCAAGCCGCTGCAGCAGCGCGAAGACTTCGGCCGGCGCCTGCGCGGCAAGCCCGGCCCCGCCGAGCGCCGCCGACAGGTCGGCCATCGCCGCTTCCGTGGCCGGCGCGTTGTAGGCGAGCGCGTGCGGCAACACCGTGGCGTGCATCTCCGCGTGGGGCAGCCCGAAGCAGCCGCCGAGCACGTGGCAGACCTTGTGGTGCAGTCCCATGCCGACATTGGCCAGCACATTGGCGCACAGCCATGCGCCGTAGAGGCAGTCGGCACGCAGGCCGGGGTCGCGGGGGGCGTCGCGCAGCGCGGGTAGCGCGCGCGCCAGTGCGCCGATCCCCTCCAGCGCCATCAGCCGGATGACGGGGTTGAGGTCCGCCGCATACAGGCCCTCGGCCGCATGGGCGATGGCGTTCAGGCCACTGGCGAGGCTGACAGGCAGCGGCAGGTCGAGCGTCAGCGCGGGATCGTAGATCACCGTGCGCGGCAGCACGGCCGGGTCCTTGCCGGTGGTCTTGGCGCCGTCCTGGGTGGTGCCGTAGAGCGAGGTGACTTCGCTGCCCGCGTAGGTGGTGGGGATCGCCAGCAGCGGCAGGCCGGTCTCGAGCGCCAGCATCTTGCCGAGGCCGGTGGTCGAGCCGCCGCCGATGGTGACGAACCCGTCCGCCTTCAGTTGATCGGCCATAGCACGCGCTTCGCGCACCACTTGGACCGGCACGTGCATGCGCGCGCCGGCGAAGATGCCCGCGGCGCGCTCGCCGAGCAGGTCGGCTGCCATGGCTGCGAGGTCGCGCTGTTCCGGCGTGGACAGCACCAGCATCCGCGTGCCGCCCAGCCGCGCGGCCTCGTCCGCCAGCGTCGCGACCGTCCCTTGCCCGAACACCACGCGGGCGGCGAGCGGTTGCCAGACGAAGCCGGCGCGCCAGGTGGTGGTCATGACGCGTCTCCTGCGGCATCCTCGAAACGCTGGTCGACACGCTTGTAGAAAGCATGGATGTGCACCTGCTCCCAAAGGCCCAGTGGCCAGAAGGGATCGTTGCGGTTGAAGGCCTCGACCTCGGCACGCGTGTCGGCCTCGACCAGGAAGAAGCTGCCGATCATGTCCTGGCCCGCGTCGTCCATCAGCGGCCCGGAGACGAGCGTGCGGATGGGGTGGCTGGCGAGGTAGGCGCGATGCTTGTCGACGTTGGCCGTGCGGGTCGGCAGCATGCCGGGCTTGTCGATGGCGTAGATGATCCAGTGCATGGATGACGGGGCCTTTCAGATCGGGTTGACGGAAGGGGTCGGGCCGTCGGGGTTGCCGAAGGTCCAGTCCCAGCGGCGGATATCCACGCTGGCGAACAGGCCCGCCTCGAAATACGGATCGGCGCGGCTGAAGGCGGCCACGTCCTCGTGCGAGGCGGCGGCGACGATCAGCAGCGAGCCGTTCATGGTGGTGGTGTCGCCGGCGAGCGAGGCGCCGCTGGCCACCACGGTGACGTGCGCATGGTCGCCACGCAGCCAGTCGCGGTGGCGCCGCCGCGTGGCCGTGCGCAGGGCGAGCGAGTCGGGCTTGTCGGTGCCGATCACCATGAAGTACATGGGCGCGTTCATGTCGGGTCCCCCGCGTTGTACGGAATGGCGTGATCGACGAGATCCCAGATGAAGCGCCCGCTCGGCTGCTGCTGTTCCTCCAACAGGTGCGCGACGAGCCCGGCGGTGCGCGAGATCAGCGCGAAGCCCCGCATCGCGCGGGCCGGCACGCCGATATCGCCGAGGATGGCCGCCACCGCGCCGGTGGCGTTGATGGTCAGGTGGCGGCCACGCGCCTCGTCCAGCGCGACGGACAGGCGGCGCAGCGCCGCGACGTACGGTCCCGAGACCTCGTGCCGGTCGGCGAGCGCAAGCAGCGCGACCGCGCGTGGATCGTCCGGCTTGTGCAGGTGATGGCCGAAGCCCGGCGCGCTGCGCCGCTCCGCGACCAGCCGCTGCGCCAGCGTGCGCGCAGCGGTCTCGGCGGCATCCGGCTGGGTGGCGCAAGCAATCGCCTCCAGCATCTGGGCACAGTCCTCCATGGTGCCGATGAACGCGCTGCCGACGCCCAGCAGGCCCGCCGCTACGCCGCCCTGCAGGCTTTCCGGCGCGCCGAGGTAGGTCAGCCGCGCCGAGATGGCGCTCGGCGTCATGCCGTGTTCCATCAGCACGACCAGCACGGCTTCGACCATGGCGAGTTGCCCGGCGGTCAGCGGACGTCCGAGGATATGGCGCGATGCCGCGGCGACGAAGGGCTGCTTGCCGAGCAGGTCGTCCACGAGGTTCTGGTCGCGATACCAGATCGCCTCGGCGCTATGGCGGCACAGCGCGGTGGTGGGCGTGTCTTGCTGGCTCATGCGTGGCTCCCGGCCTGGATCTGGCGTACCACTTCGTCCTTCAGCGTCTTGCCGACGGGACTCTTGGGCAGGGTGTCGAAGACATGGACGACCTTGGGCGCCTTGACCGAGCCGATCTCGCGCTTGACGAAGCCGATCAGCTCTTCCGGCGACACGGTCGCGCCGGGCCGCAGCTGCACGGCGGCGTGGACCGCCTCGCCCCACTTCTCGTCGGCGATGCCGACCACGGCGCTCTCGTAGACGGCTGCGTGGCGCCCGATGACTTCCTCGACGTCCGACGGATAGACGTTGAAGCCGCCGGTGATGATCACGTCCCGCACGCGCGACTTGATGAACAGGAAGCCGCGTTCGTCGAACATGCCCACATCGCCGGTATGCAGCCAGCCGTCGACGATGGTCGCAGCGGTCTGCTGCGGCATCTGCCAGTAGCCGGTCATCAGCAGGTCGCCGCGCGCGACGATCTCGCCCTCCTCGCCCGGCTCCAGCAGGCGCCCGTCCTTGTCCATGACGGCGACTTCCGTGGCCATGCTCGGCCGGCCGACCGAGCCGAGGTTGCGCGGGTCGGCGAGCTGGTCGGGACGCAGGCAGGTGAGCACGGTGGGCGCCTCGGTCTGCCCGTACGTGGTGGCAATCACCTCGCCGAACAGGGCCTGCGCTTCCTCGATGCGCGCCGGCGGCATCGGCGCGGCGCCGTAGACGAGCAGGCGCAGGGCCGACACGTCGCGCGGTGCGCGGGCCTGCTCGGCGCACAGGGCATAGATGGCGGTGGGTGGCATGAACAGGGACGTCACGCCCTCCTGCGCCATGCAGTCGAGCAGGACGGGCGCTGCGGTGTCGGGCGGGAAGACGAGGCAACCGCCCGCGCCGAGCACCGCCAGCACGTAGGTGGAGGCGCCGTGCGTCAGGGGCGCGCTGACGAGGAAGCGGTCGTCGGCGTCGAAGCCGAACTCGTGCCACTGCGTCAGCACCGTGGTGTTCCACGCGCGCATCGGCTGCATCACGCCCTTGGGCACGCCGGTGGTGCCGCCGGTGAACTTGATCGCCTGCGTGGCGTCGAGGCCGAGTTGCAGCACGGGGCGCGGGCTGCCGGCATGGGCGTGGACGAGGGTGTCGATGTCCTCCAGCGCGACCACCCTGCCCGGCGCGCCCGGCAGCCGCTCGCGCATCGGCGCGTCGAGCACGACGATGGACGGCCCGGTAAAGGCCAGCACCCGTTCCAGTTCCGGCGTGCCGTTGCGCGGGTTCAGCGGCACCCAGACCTTGCCGGCGGCCAGGGTGGCCAGCAGCGCCACGAGGTGCTCGACGCCATTGGCCGCGCCGATGGCAACACGCGACTGCGGTTGCGGGTCGGCCCCGGCAAAGGCGGCGGCCAGGGCGCCCACGCGCGCCGCCAGCGTAGCGAAGCGCAACTCGATCCCGGGGGCGCGCACTGCGATGCGCTCGGGATGTCGGGCGGCAGCCCGCCAGAAGAAATCAATCGGATACATGCGTCTCGGCTCCATCAAACATTCTTCGAACGTCCAAACATTCGAATGTTTCGAAGTATAGGGCTTGGCTGTATCATGTCAACATTCGAATGACCGGGATTTCCCTATGACGCAGCGCCTGCAGGCTCCGCAGCCCCAGTACCTCGCGGTCGCCAACGCCCTGATGGACGACATCGTCGCCGGCCGGCTGGTGGTGGGCGACCAGTTGCCGTCGGAGCCGGAGCTGGTCAGGCAGTACAACCTCAGCCGCTACGGCGTCCGGCTGGCGATCAAGGCCCTCATGGACCTCGGCCTCGTGTCACGCCAGCAGGGCGTGGGCACCCGCGTCATCAGCAACCAGACCCGGGCCCGCTACAACCAGTCGATCGCCGGCCTCGACGACATCGCCCGTTATGCGCAGGAGACGGACTTCCGCATCCTGTCGCGCGGCCAGGCAGCCCCCGACACGGCCCGCGTGCCGCTGCCCCACGCCGGTGCCGGCAAGTGGCTGCACATCGAAGGCCTGCGTAGCACGCTGGGCCAGGGCCAGCCGATCTCGCTCGCCGACATCTACGTGAGTCCCCGCTTCGCCCGCCTGCCCGACTTCGGCGACCAGCTCAACGTGCCGGTGCACGCGCTGATCGAGCGGGAATCGGGCGTGCGCGTGACGCGCGTCGACCAGGACATCCAGGGCGCGCTGGTCAGCGAGCAGGAAGCTGCCCTGCTCGACGTCGCGCCCGGCTCCGCCGCGCTGCGCATCGTGCGGACGTATTTCGTCGACGAGACCGTGATCGAGGTGACGCTGAGCGTGCATCCGGCCGGGCGCTACAGCTACAAGCAGAGCTTCGAGCTGGAGGGGCGCTGACGGCGCGGGGTGACCGGTCGGTGTCGCGTTGGAGACAGCATAGGGTTGCGGTGCACAGCCCGGTAGATCGCCGGAGTGGGCGTCAGAGTCCTGTCTGGAGAACGCTGTGCGCCGATGGCCGCCTGCGCGAGGTCATTCCTCGACGAGTTGCCCGAATGCCTCGGCCAGATAGTCCACCAGCAGCCTGACGGACGGCAGCAAACCCCGGCGCGAGGGGAAGACCGCATGCAGGATCTCCGTCCGCGGCGCCCACTGCGGCAGCAGCCGGACCAGCGAGCCTTCGGCGAGTTGCGCGGTGACCATCATCAACGGCAGTTGCACCACGCCGACGCCGGCAAGCGCGGCATTGCGCAGGGCGATCATGTCCCCGGTGACGAAGCGCGGCCGGTGATGGATGTCGGCCTGCGTCCCGTCGGGTCCGAACAGCTTCCAGACATGGTCGAACTGCGGCACGCCCAGGCCGAGGCTCGGCCAGTCGTTCAGTTCAGCCGGCGCGGCCGGCATGCCGTGGACGTCGACCAGTCGCGGGCTGGCGATCAGGCACTGCTGCCGTTCGGCCAGCACGCGGATGACGAGGTCGCTGTCCTGCAACGGCGGCGGCCGCACGCGGATGGCGACGTCGACCGCCTCGGCCACCGGGTCCACCCTGCGGTTGGTGGCCTCCAGGTGGATCGTCACCTGCGGGTGGCGGACCATGAAGTCGGCCAGCATGTTGCCGACGTGTACCTGCAGCAGGGCCACCGGGCAGGTCACCCGCACGATGCCGCGCGGCTCGGCACGGGTGACGTCGATGGCCTCCTGGGCCGCCTCGGCCTCCACCAGCATGGCCTTGCAATGCTCGTAGTACGTCCGGCCGATCTCCGTCACGGAAAACTGGCGCGTCGAGCGGTGGATCAGCCGCACGCCAAGCCGCTCCTCCAGCATGGCGATGCGGCGGCTGAGCTTGGACTTGGGCATGCCCAGCACCCGCCCGGCCGGGGCAAAGCCGCCATGGTCCACCGCTTCGACGAAGTAATAGAGGTCATTCAGGTCTTGCACGGCGCTCGCCTTCATCGTTCGCAGTCATCGTTCGCAAGATAGGACTTTGAGGTGTGAAATGGCAGTCTACAGGCAACATCGTCTTGATCCTATGCTCTCTCCATTGAAACGGCCTTGATGGTCATTGCGACCACCGGGCCCACCGGAGAGACACATGAAGCGAGTCCTTGGCGTCTATAGCGCGCCGCGCCAGCATTGGGTCGGGGACGGATTCCCCGTGCGGTCGATGTTTTCGTACCAGAGCCATGGCAAGCAGCTCAGCCCGTTCCTGCTGCTCGACTATGCCGGCCCGGCGGATTTCACGCCGACCAGCCAGCCGCGCGGCGTCGGCCTGCATCCGCACCGCGGCTTCGAAACCGTCACCATCGTCTACAAGGGCGAGGTGGCGCACCACGATTCCACCGGCCAGGGCGGCGTCATCGGCCCGGGCGACGTGCAATGGATGACCGCCGGCGGCGGCATCCTGCACGAGGAGTTCCACTCGAAGTCCTTCTCCGAATCGGGCGGCCCGCTCGAGATGGTGCAGCTGTGGGTCAACCTGCCCGCGAAGGACAAGATGGTCCGCCCCGGCTACCAGGCCATCGTCGACGGCGACATCCCCGCCGTGGCGCTGCCGGGCAACGCCGGCACCGTCCGCGTGATCGCGGGCGAGTACGACGGCCATGCCGGCCCGGCGCGCACCTTCACGCCGATGCAGGTGTGGGACATGCGGCTGAAGCAGGGGCACATCAGCGAACTGAAGGTGCCGGACGGCTGGAACGCGGCGCTGATCGTGCTGCGCGGCACGGTGCGGGTGAACGAAAGCCCGGTGGCCGGCGAGGCGCAGATGGTGTTGCTGGATCGCGTGGGCGAAGGGGCTTGCGTGGAAGCCAGCACGGACGCTGTCGTGCTGCTGCTTGCCGGTGAGCCGATCGACGAGCCGATCGTCGGCTATGGTCCCTTCGTGATGAACAGCCAGGAGGAGATCACGCAGGCGCTGGCGGACTTCAACAGCGGGCGGTTCGCGGCGAGTGCCGCGCAGGTGTGACCGCAAGATCGAGGCGCCTTGCCTAAGGTGCCAGGCCCAGCGCCTCGATCATCGACAGCACGGCGGGCGAATGCTCGTCGTCACGCCAGATGCCCAGCAGTTCCGACATCTTGCTCTCCCCTGTCAGCGGGCGGCATACCAGGTTTGGCAAAGCCGCCACCTCGACCGATTGCGGCACGAGGGACACGCCGAAATTCTTCGACACCAGCGTCGCGATCGTCAGCATGTGGCGCACCTGGTGGCGAATGTTCGGCGTGAATCCCGCCTGTGCGCACACGCCGACGATCTTGTCGTAGTACTCCGGCGAGAAATAGCGCGGAAAGAGGACGAAATCCTCGTCGCGCAGCCAGTCCACCTCGATGCCGGGCCTGTCCGCCAGCGGATGGCTCGCGGGCAGCAGGCAGACAAAGCGCTCGGCATGGAGCAGGCCGGAAGAAAGGCCGGTCGGAATCGCGCGCGGATGGATGATGCCGATATCGATCTGCCGGCGCTGCAGCGCCTCGATCTGCTCGAAGCTGTTGAGTTCGTGCACGACCACGTCGACGCCCGGCCACGCCTCGCCGAATGCCTGGATCTGTTCGCCCAGCGGGGTGAGCACCGCCGAGCCGACGAATCCCACATGCACCATGCCGAGCTCGCCCCGCGCGGCGCGGCCAGCCAGCCCTTCGGCATCGCGGACCAGCGCGAGGATCTTGATCGCCTCCTGGTAGAGCACCTTGCCGGCCGGCGTCAGCGATACGTCGCGGGTGGTCCGGCGCAATAGCGGCAGTCCCAGCGAGGACTCGAGCTTGCCGATGCTGAAACTCAGCGGCGGCTGGGTGATGGCCAGGCGTTCCGCCGCCCGCCCGAAATGCAATTCTTCCGCGACGGCCACGAAGTGGCGCAACTGCCTGAGATCCATGGGTGCCCCGTGATTGATCCAAGATCGGTATGAATGGCATCAAAAATTATATTGGACGAGATGGATCGTGGCGAGAAGAATGACCTGAGCGCCTCCGACAAGACTCCGGCGCAAAAAATAAAAGACTCAAGGAGACAGACCATGCGCAGGAGACTCCGCGCCACCTTCATCGGCGTGGCGCTCGCCGCCACCGCCCTCACGCCTGCCGCGGCCACGCCAGCGGTCGCGCAGGAGTATCCGCACCAGGCGATCCGGATCATCGTTCCCTACTCGGCGGGCGGCATGACGGACATCGTCGCGCGCGTCATCGGGCAGAAGCTCGGAGAACGCCTCGGCCAGCCGGTGGTGATCGACAACCGTCCGGGCGCCGCCACGATCATCGGCGCGGAAGTGGTGGCGGGGGCGAAGCCGGACGGCTACACGCTGCTGGCCGCCACCAACACCACGCTCACGATCAATCCCTGGCTCTACCCCACGCTGCGCTACGAGCCCGTCAGGAGCTTCTCGGCGATCGCCCTGGTCGCCACCGCGCCCAGCGTGATCGTCGTCAATCCTGCCGTGCCGGCGAAGACGCTGGGTGAACTCGTGCAACTGGCCCGCGCCGAACCCGGGAAGATCAGCTATGCCTCGTACGGCAATGGCTCGACCGCGCATATCGCCGGCGAGAGCCTGCGGGCGCGTACCGGGGCGGACCTGCTCCACGTGCCCTACAAGGGGAGTGCGCCCGCGAAGGCGGCCGTGATGGCGAACGAGGTTTCCATGACGTTCGAGCCGGCCTTCACCGGGATGCCGCAGATCTCGGCGGGCAAGCTGCGCGCGCTGGCAGTCATGAGCGGCAAGCGGTCGGCCGTGCTGCCCGATGTCCCCACCACGGCCGAACTTGGCTATCCGGGACTCGAGATGTCGGCCTGGGTCGGCCTGATGGCGCCCGCCGGCACGCCGCCCCAGATCGTGAAGAAGCTGGCGGGCGAAATCGAACGCATCCTCGCGGAACCGGGCGTGCAGCAGACGTTGTTGCGCAGCGGCGCCGAGCCGGTCGGCTACTACGGGGACACGTTTGCCGCCTATATCCGCGACGAGCGCGCGCGGTATGGAAAGGTCATCAACGACTCGCATATCCACGCCGAATGAACGGGATCGAACATATGAACAAGCCGCTGTCCCATATTCGCGTGCTGGACCTGACCCGCGTCCTGGCCGGACCGTGGTGTACGCAGAACCTGGCCGATCTCGGCGCGGAGGTCATCAAGGTCGAACGGCCGCACGTGGGCGACGAAACGCGCGGCTGGGGGCCGCCGTGGGTGCCGGATGCCAACGGCGAGCCGAGCGAGAACGCCGGATACTACGCGTCCACCAATCGCGGGAAGAAGTCCATCACGGTGGACCTGGCGAGCCCCGAGGGGCAGGACGTCATCCGCAAGCTGGCGGCCACGTCCGACGTCCTCGTGGAGAACTACAAGGTCGGCACGCTGGCCCGCTATGGGCTTGGCTACGACGACCTGCGCGAGGCAAACCCGCGCCTGATCTATTGCTCCGTGACCGGCTTCGGGCAATCGGGCCCGTATCGCCACCGGCCCGGGTACGACTACGTGTTCCAGGGCATGAGCGGCCTGATGAGCATCACCGGCGAGCGGGACGACCTGCCCGGCGGCGGGCCGCAGAAGGTGGGCATCGCCGTTGCCGACATCACCACGGGCATGTATGCCAGCCTCGCCGTCACGGCCGCGATCGCCTGGCGCGAGCGCAGCGGATGCGGGCAGTACATCGACATGGCCCTGCTGGACTGCATCCTCGCCTTCAACAGCAACCAGGCCGTCAACTACATGGTCTCCGGCAACGTGCCGCGCCGGCTCGGCAATGCGCATGCCAATGCGGTCCCGTACCAGGTCTTCGACAGTCTCGACGGGCAGCTCATCGTGGCCGTGGGCAACGACAACCTGTTCGCCGCATTCTGCAAGGCCATCGGCCGGCCCGGGCTGGCGCAGGACGAGCGCTTCGCCAGGGTGACCGGGCGGCTCGTCAACCGGGACGTACTGTTGCCGGCGGTCGCGGAAATCATGCGCACCGACACGACGGCGTCGTGGCTGGCGCGCCTCGAAGCCGCGGGCGTGCCGTGCGGGCCGATCAACGATTTCAGGCAGGCCCTCGCGGACCCGCAGGTGGTATCCCGCGGCATCCGTGTCGACCTGCCCATGCCGGACGGGGGCACCTGCCCGAGTATCGCCAGTCCGATGCGCTTCTCGGCCACCCCGCTCGACTACAAGGTGGGGCCGCCGACGCTCGGTCAGCATACCGATGCCGTCCTGTCCGAGCGGCTCGGGCTTGGCCCCGCCGAGCTCGACCGCCTGCGCGCCGCCAGGGTGATCTGACACCCCGCCGTGCTGCCGCTTCCAATCGTCCACTGAACGAGGTTATCCATGGCATTCCAGGCCGACTATTCCGACTACGTTCGCCCGCGTCCGACGCAATCGGGCCAGAGCTCCCACCGGCTCGCGCCCGACTGCGCGGGACTCGACTTCTTCGCGCTCGACCGCGGCCTGCGCGACCTGCTCGCGCTCTACCTGCCCGCGGACGCGCACGCCCACCTGCTGCCGCACTACCGGCGCCTGGGCGAACTGGCCGGTGGCCGCCTGAATACGCTGGCCGTCGTGGCCGACAAGCACCCGCCCGTCCTGCATCCGCGCACGCGTTGGGGCGAGGACGAGGACTGGATCGAATACCACCCCGCCTACCAGGAGATGGAACACATCGCCTTCGGCGACTTCCAGTTCCATGCGATGACGCATCGCGGCGGCGTGCTTGGCTGCGATGCGCCGCTGTCGCCCGTGGCCAAGTACGCGTTCCAGTATCTCTTCGTGCAGTCGGAGTTCGGGCAGATGTGCCCGATCAGCGTGTCCGACACGTCGATTCACCTGATCCGCAAGTACGGCAGTCCCACACTCAAGGAAAAGCTGCTGCCGCGCATGCTGTCGCCGGACCCCGCGACGCTGTGGAAAGGCACGCAGTTCATGACGGAAAAGGCCGGCGGCTCCGACGTCGGCACGATCGAGACCGTGGCGCGCTGCGTCGACGGCGAGTGGCGGCTCTACGGCGAGAAATGGTTCAGCTCGCACACAGACGCCGACGTCGCCCTCCTGCTGGCCCGGCCGGAAGGCGCGCCGTCCGGCACGCGCGGCCTGGCGCTGTTCGCGCTGCCTCGCCGGCTCGAAGACGGCAGCCGCAATGCGTATCGCATCGTGCGCCTGAAAGACAAGCTCGGCACCCGTTCCATGGCGAGCGGGGAGGTCAGGCTCGACGGTGCGTTCGCCTACCTCGTCGGCGCCCCCGACCGGGGACTCAAGCAGATGATGGAGCAGGTCAACCTGTCGCGCCTGTCGCATGGCGTGCGCGGCGCTGCCATGATGCGCCGCTGCCTGAACGAGTCGATGCTCGCCGCCACGCATCGTTCGGCGTTCGGCCGGGAGGTCATCGGCCATCCCCTGCTGCGCCGCCAGTTGCTGAAACTCATGGTGCCGACCGAGGCCGCGTTGTCGATGGTGATGGCGACGGCGGACATCATGCGCCGGGCCAACGATGGCGAGGCGCGCGCGGAGCGGGCCCTGCGCCTGCTGACGCCGCTGCTGAAGTTCCGCATCTGCCGCGACAACATTGCCGTGGCAACCGGGGCCATGGAGGTACGCGGCGGCAATGGCTATATCGAAGACTTCGTCAACGCACGGCTGGTGCGCGACGCCCATATCGGCGTGCTCTGGGAAGGGACGAGCAACATCAATGCCCTCGACGCGATCCAGCGTGCGGTAGGCAAGGACGGCGCCCATCGGGACCTGCTGGCCGAACTGTCGGCCCGGCTGGAGCAAGCCCCACGACTGCCGCGGGCACTGCGCCGCACGATCGAAGCGAGCCTGCAACGCGCGGTGGCGCTGGCCGAATGTGTGGCCGGCGAGCCCGGGCACGAGGTGGAAGTGCGCCGTGCCGCGAGTGCGCTCTACTACAGCACGGCCGCCGCGATGCTGGCATGGGAGGGTGCCCAGCCCGGCGTCGACGCCCGGCGCCTGCTACTGGCCGACGCGGTTGTTCGGCACTACTTGTCGCCGGTCGATCCGCTCGGCGAACCCGGCGAGGCGTACGAGCCCGAGTCGATCCGATTGTTGCTGCAGCCCGAGCCCGTGCCTTTCGATGTGGCCTGCGCTGCCATCGAGCGGGCGGCGTAAGGGGCACCCCTTTCAAGGTGATTGAGCTGCCAGGCGGTTTGCTCCCCTCTCCCGCGTGCGGGAGAGGGGTTGGGGGTGAGGGCAGGCGGTGGTGCGAGCGACATCGCTCGACGTGGCACCGCCCCTC